>Ga0214257_1000006_pt1 | contig 145624 bp, 119 predicted proteins | sample TroBogypolimnion_23_FD_153095 | JGI IMG/M metagenome (GOLD analysis project Ga0214257, IMG submission 153095) | Freshwater microbial communities from Trout Bog Lake, WI - 18AUG2009 hypolimnion | ecosystem: Environmental > Aquatic > Freshwater > Lake > Hypolimnion/Profundal zone | place: Trout...
CAAGAAAGACCGGGTCAAGGTCAACTGCCTGGACCCCAAGGCCAGGGAGTGCAACTTCCTTGAGGTCTCCTACGGCTACAACGAGGCCGAGGCGAAATCAGAGGCCGACCGCTGCCTGAACTGCGGCATCTGCTCCGAATGCTATCAATGCGTCGACGCCTGTCTGGCCAAGGCCGTCGATCACGGGATGAAGCCTGCGGTCCAGACAATCCAGGTGGGCTCGGTGATTCTGGCCCCCGGCTTTGAGGCCTTCGACCCGACGGCTCATGAAAATTATTCCTATGCCAGCCATCCCAATGTGGTGACCAGCCTGGAGTTCGAGCGGTTGCTGTCGGCATCGGGACCCTGTCAGGGGCACCTGGTCCGTCCCTCGGATCAGAGGGAACCCGACAGGATCGCCTGGCTCCAGTGCGTCGGATCCCGTGATATCAACCAGTGCGATCACAGCTACTGCTCGTCAGTCTGCTGCATGTATGCGGCCAAGCAGACAGTGATTGCCAAGGAGCATAGCGCCAAGCCTCTGGATACTGCGGTCTTCTATATGGATATGCGGACCTTCGGCAAGGACTTCGACCGCTATCTCACCAGGGCCAGGGATGAAAAGGATGTCCGGTTCGTCCGCTCCCGTGTCCATAGCGTTGAGCCGGGGGCCGACGGTATGCTGAATCTTCGCTATGTCACCGAGGCCGGAGGCATTATCGAAGAGTCCTTCGATATGGTGGTCCTGTCTGTGGGCCTGTCTCCGGTCAAGGAGGCGGTGCAGCTGGCGGATCGGATGGGTATCGAGCTGAACAGCCACAGCTTCGCCAAGACCAGCGATCTGCTGCCTGTAGCCAGCAGCAGGGACGGGGTCTATGTCTGCGGCGCCTTTCAGGGTCCCAAGGATATCCCGCAGTCGGTCATGGAGGCCTCGGCTGCCGCTGCTGCCGCTGCAAGGAATCTGGCTTCTGTGCGCGGAAGCCTGGTCCGGGCCAAGGAACTGCCGCCGGAACTCGATATCACCGGGCAGCCTCCCCGCATCGGCGTCTTCGTCTGCAATTGCGGCATCAATATCGGCGGCGTGGCCGATGTGCCGGCGATCCGCGAATATGCCCGCTCGCTGCCGTATGTGGTCCATGTGGAGGACAATCTCTTTACCTGTTCCCAGGACACTCAGGATAAGATGAAGGCGGTCATCAGGGAGACCGGCATAAACCGGGTCGTGGTCGCCTCCTGCTCACCCCGCACCCATGAGCCGCTGTTCCAGGAGACCATCCGGGAGGCGGGCCTGAATCAGTACCTCTTCGAGATGGCCAATATCCGGGATCAGAACACCTGGATCCATATGGACGATCCGGTGGGCGCAACGGAAAAGGCCAAAGACCTGGTCCGGATGGCTGTGGCCAAGGCCGTCTATGTCGAACCCCTGCATCAGGTGAGCCTGCCGGTAAAACCCGCAGGCCTGGTTGTCGGCGGCGGGGTCGCAGGCATGGAGGTCGCCTTGGGCATTGCCCAGCAGGGCTGCCACGCCTATCTGGTGGAGCGGGGCGATACTCTGGGCGGCAACGCCCGCATGCTGGGCGAGACCTGGCAGGGAGAGAAGGTCGCCCCCTACCTGCAGAGCCTGATCCGGCAGGTGGAAGACCATCCGATGGTTCATGTCTTCATGAATTCGGAGGTATTTGAAACCACAGGCATCATCGGTAATTTCACTACGCATCTGCGCTCGCTGACGCAGGAGGCGCCCGATACCGTGGTGGATCACGGCGCCACCATCCTGGCCACGGGCGGGCATGAATATAAACCCACCGAGTATCTCTATGGACAGCATCGGGAGATCATGACCCATCTGGATTTCGATGCCAGTCTTGAAAAGTCTGATCCGGCGATCCTGAACGCCGGTATTGCCGTATTTATTCAGTGCGTCGGCTCCAGGACCGAGACCCGGCCGTCATGCAGCAAGGTCTGCTGCACCCATAGCCTGAAGAGCGCTATCAAACTCAAAAAAATCAATCCGGACATGAAGGTCTTTGTCCTCAACCGTGATGTCCGTTCGTACGGTTTCCGGGAGGACCTGTATAAAGAAGCCCGCAAGGCCGGGGTCCTGTTTATCCGCTATGATGTCAAGCAGCCGCCTGAGCTGGTTGCCGATAACGACGGGCGGCTGATGTTGACCGTTCTTGATCCCATCCTCGGCCGGAGCCTGGACATGCATCCCGATCTGGTGGTTCTGGCCTCGGCTGTGTTGCCCAATGAGAATAGGGCGCTGTTTGAACTCTTCAAGGTCCCGGTCAATGCCGAAGGCTTCCTGGTTGAGGCGCACAGTAAGCTGCGTCCGGTGGACTTCTCCTCCGAGGGGATCTTCATGGCGGGGCTCGCCCATTATCCCAAGTCGCTGGACGAGAGCATCGCCCAGTCCCAGGCGGCGGTATCGCGGGCCATGACCATCCTGTCCAAGCCGGAGATCTGGGTGGGCGGAGTTGTGGCCACGGTTGAGGAGGGCCGTTGCGCGGTCTGTCTGACCTGCGTCCGGGTCTGCCCCTACGGGGTTCCCCATATCCGTCACGAGGGCCATGCGGTGATTGAGCCTGCCGAATGTCACGGATGCGGCATCTGCGCCTCGGAGTGTCCGGGAAAGGCCATCAGCCTGCAGCATTTTACCGACAGGCAGATCGTGGCCAAGACCGATGCCCTTTTTTCAGCACCTGCCACTCCCGCAGTATGACGCCTGCAGGATCGCAGAGGATCGGTGCCGGACTTGAGACTATAGACGATTACAGGATATTCATTCCTCAACCAGTATGGCTGGACCAGAATGACCAGCCTCAACGAAACATGAAAGCTCGTCATTTCAGCATGGCACGGCCAGGTTATGAAGAGACTTTCATGTAAATTGGAGAACAGATGGATACTTTCGAACCTCAGATCGTGGCGTTTTGCTGTAAATACTGCGCCTATGCAGCCGCGGACCTTGCCGGTTCCATGCGGTTGTCGTACCCTCCGAACGTAAAGGTGGTGCAGCTTCCCTGCACCGGACGGGTCGATATCTTCCACCTCCTGAAGGCCATTGAAGACGGGGCGGACGGCGTCTATGTGGCCGGATGTCTGGAGGGGGAATGTCATTTCCTCAAGGGCAATCTCCGGGCCAGAAAAAAGGTCGAGTATGTGAAACGGACCCTGGAGGAGCTGGGCATAGAGCCTGCACGCGTTGAAATGTACAACCTCTCCTCGGCCATGGGGCCGCGGTTTGCGGAAATCGCCCGGGAGATGACCGGCCGGATCAAGGAACTCGGGCCAAGCCCGGTGAAGGATGCGGCCATCGCATAGCCAGCGGGACCGGGCGATGTGATCCCGGTCCCATTCGAATCATGAAGATGGCCCCAAGCCCAGAGCGCGGGTCCTTCTCCCTAGAGATGAGGTGCTCCATGATAGTCGGTGACAGAAAATCTCTTGCCGAGATTTTAGATATGATAAAAGATTGCCAAAACATCCTGATTACCGGATGCAAGGGCTGCGTGACGGTCTGCAACGTCGGCGGCCTGAAAGAGGTCCAGATTCTGGCCTTGAGCCTGAAAATCGCCAGAAAGAAAGAAGGCCGCCCCATAACCATTGAGGAAAATCTTCTGGAGCGGCAATGCGATCCGGAATACATCGCCGAGCTGGCCGATGTGGTCCACAACTATGACGCTGTGCTTTCCATGGCCTGCGGCGTCGGCCCGCAATTTCTGGCCGAGGCCTATCCGGCCCAGAAGTTTTTCCCGGCCATCAATACAAAATTCTTTGGCGGCGCCACCGGACACGGTGTCTGGGAAGAGCGCTGCGCCGGATGCGGAACCTGCGTCATCCATAACTACGACGGGCTCTGTCCGGTTTCCCGGTGTTCCAAGAGCCTGATGAACGGGCCCTGCGGCGGAAGCGCAGGCGGCCTGTGCGAGATCAGCAAGGATGTGGTCTGCATCTGGGATATGATCGTCAAAAAGAAAATGGAGCAGGGCAGGCTGGAAGATCTTCTGCGCGTGATGCCCGCCAAGGACTGGAGCACCTCAAGGGATGGAGGTCCCCGTAAATCCATCAGAGAGGAGCTGAGCCAATGAGCGAGAATAAATCAGGGAGCAATCTTGAAAAGGTATTGCGGGCGGGACATTTTGCCTTTACCGGCGAGTGCGGTCCCCCCAAAGGGGCTAATGTCCAGCATCTTAAGGAGAAGATCGCCTTTTTGAAGGGAAATGTGGATGCGGTCAACATCACCGACAATCAGACTGCGGTGGTCCGGATGTCCAGTTGGGCTGCTTCGGCCATCGCGGTGCAGGAAGGCGTCGAACCCAATTTCCAGATGGTCTGCCGTGACCGCAACCGCCTGGCCATGATGAGCGATATCCTGGGGGTATATTCCCTGGGCGCCAGGAATATGCTCTGCCTGTCGGGGGATCATCAGCGGTTCGGCAACCATCCCGATGCCAAGAATGTCTATGATATCGATTCGCTCCAACTCATCTCCCTGGCCAGGAAAATGCGGGACGAGGAGAAATTCATGAACGGCGAGGCCATCGATGTGGCGCCCCGGCTCTTTATCGGCGCTGCCTGCAATCCTTTTGCCGATCCCTTCGAATTCCGGGTCTATCGCCTGGCCAAGAAGATCAGCGCCGGCGCCGATTTCGTTCAGACACAATGTATCTACAATATGGAAAAATTCAGGAACTTCATGAAGATGGCGGTTGATATGGGGCTGACCGAAAAGTGCTTTATCCTGGCCGGAGTGACCCCGCTCAAGAGTATCGGGATGGCTCAGTATATGGCCAGGCAGGTGCCCGGCATGGATGTCCCCGCCGAAATGATCGACAGGTTGAAAGGGGCAGGGAAGGGCAAGGCCACCGAGGAAGGCATCAAGATCGCCCTCGAGCAGATCGAGGAATTCAAGGAAATGAAGGGCGTGGCCGGTGTGCATCTCATGGCCATCGAATGGGAGCACAGGGTGGCCGAGATCGCCGAGAGGGCGAAAATGCTGCCCCGCCCCCTTGTCTGATCCCGGCTGCAGGACAGGCACGCAGTTGCCGTAAATCGCTCAGGCAGGCGCTTGTTTTTATGGCGCCTGCCTGAGCCTCATCGTGTGGTTTTCCCCTGAAAAAGATAGACCCTCAAGGCAATCAGTGATGTAAAACCTTTGATACCGGCAGAGAATTCCTGTACGATGGGGACTCTTCAGGCGGCAGACTGGAGGGAATGCGTCAGCAATCCATCCTGTAGCCCGCTTCGCGCCAATTTCATATCGAAGGAGTCAATCAATGGCGAACAAAGCCATACTGTGCCCTCGCTGCAACCGGCTTGTGGGCAGCAATGAAACCGTCTGTTCCTGGTGCGGGGCCTCCCGAGCCAATCCCTGGTGGACAATCATGGGGCGGACGCGGGGGCTTCTGGGCGATGAATGGCTGGTGCAGTCGATCATTCTCGTCAATGTATTTTTCTATGTCCTTTCGCTGGCGCTGACCCGGCATCACAGCTTCCTTGCCAATCCGCTGAGCCTTCTTACTCCCGGCGACAGCAGTCTGATCCTGCTGGGGGCGACGGGGACCATACCTGTCAATCGATTCGGGAATCTCCTGTCCTTCCTGACGGCCAATTACCTGCATGCCGGGATCCTGCACATCGTCTTCAACATGCTGGCCCTTCGCCAGGTCGCCCCGCTGGTCATCCAGGAGTACGGCGCAGGGCGGACATTCACCGTCTATACTGTCGGAGGTGTTTGCGGATTCATCCTTTCCTATATGATGGGCGTCCCCCTAACCGTGGGCGCCTCAGCCTCCATCTGCGCCCTCATCGGCTCTCTTCTCTATTATGGTAAAAGCAGGGGAGGGACGTACGGATCCACCGTCTTCCGGGAGGTCGGGGGCTGGGTCGTCGGCCTCTTCCTCTTCGGGCTCCTTGTGCCGGGCATTAACAACTGGGGGCATGGCGGCGGGATACTGAGCGGGATAGTGCTGGGGATGCTGCTGGGCTATTCGGACAGAAGGCCTGCGTCGCACATCCATCAGGGGCTGGGGCTTGTCTGCGCCGTGGTCACGGCGGGATGCCTGGCCTGGACTGCAATCGCAGCCTTGGCCTACAGCCTGCTTCGCTGATTGCGGATTCCCCCGGCATGCGGGGGAGACATCTTCCGCTGGCCGGGGGCTACTGCCGGTACATGATCCTGCCGCAATCCCTGAGGTCGTAGCCGCCCAGGGCCAGAATCTCTTCGTGAAACTCCCTGCTGGCCTCCATCATTGCAAGGACGCTCGCCACCTTCCCTTCAGAGGCGAATTCTTCCGGGACGATCAGATCATAGCGCTCTTCGGCAACCGGGATAAAGTCCAGACCAAGGGCCCTGGCAGCTGCCAGGATTCCCATGCCGGCGGAGGCGCTGCCGGCGGCAACCGCGGCAGCCACGCTCATATGGGTATATTCTTCATGCCCGTAACCCGTGATATCCGCCGGGCTGATACCGGATTCACGCAGGATTTTGTCGGTCAGAAGGCGGGTTCCGGCACCATTCTGACGGTTGATGAAGACCAGGCCCTTTCGCGCAATATCGGCAAAGCCTTCGATGCCCTCGGGATTGTTCTTTGAAACAATCAACCCCTGCTGCCGGTAACAGAGATTGACCAGCCTCAGCGGCATATCCTTGAGAAACCGTTTGATGAAGGCGATATTGTATTCCCCGGTCTCTTCATCCAGGAGATGGCAACCGGCCATATGGGCCTCCCGGCGGCGGATGGCCATGATGCCGCCCATGGAGCCGACGTGGGCCGACGAGATGCGGATCCCTTCCTTATGCAGACGGTTGGCCATCAGATCAAGGATGTTGTCGTGACTGCCGATGACAACCAGGGTGGAATCGATCTGATCCCTGGGCCTGATCAGCTCGATGGCCACTTTTTCGCCGGCTCCCACGCCCTCGCTGCCGGCGGGGATGGTCAAGATGCCGTCGGCGCGGACCAGGGACATCACGGCTCCTGCTCCCTTGCCGGAAGGTGTTGCCATGAGAATTTCACCCACCTTGCCCAGCGTTACACGGATAAACTGATCGACTCCCATGGCCGAATGCAGCGGCCGCGACATGGTGGCCCAGGTGATCTGCGGTTCGGGGGGCTCCATGCCCAGGAATCCGGCGATCATCTCACGGGCGAAGAGACGCAGGGTAAGCGTGGCCGAGATCGGATAACCCGGCAATCCGATCACCGGCGTATCGCCGACCATGGCCAGGATAACCGGTTTTCCCGGCTTAATTGCGACGCCATGGACAATCACTGTCCCTATCTCCGACAGGACCTGCGCGGTGAAGTCCTTGGTCCCTGCCGAGGCCCCGGCGTTGAGGATGACGATATCGTTGTCCCGCACGGCTTCCATGATGGCCTGCCGCAGGCTTTCCGGCTCGTCGGGAACCGGGGCGCCGCGTCCGGCATCGGCTCCCCATTCCTTCAGATAGCCGGCCAGGATCCTCGAATTGAATTCAATGATCTGGCCCGGCTCAGCCTGTCTTCCCGGCTGAATCAGTTCGCTGCCGGTGGGGATAACCAGCGCCCTGGGCGGCCGTTTCACCTGAATTCCGGTGATGCCCGTGGCCAGCATCGCACCCTGGTCGATGGGACGGATCCTGTGTCCTTCCGGGAGGATGAGTTCTGTGGCGACGATGTCCTCGCCGATGGTCCGTACATGCTGCCAGGGGGTTGCCGGCATGTTTAGCTCGACCTCGGCGTCCGTCACCTGGTGCACGTCCTCAATCATTACCACCGCGTTAAAACCTGCGGGCAGGGCATTGCCGGTATTCACCGGCTCGTAGCGGTCTCGCTGCAGGCGGACCGGCGAGGCCTCGCTGGCCCCCGCCAGATCCTCAAAGCGCACGGCAAGCCCGTCCATGGCCGCTGCATTGTAGGAGGGCGAAGAGGATCTGGCAAAGACCGGCCCGGCAGTGAGCCTGCCCAGGCAATCGTCGACCGGGATTACATCCACGGGCGCCCTTGCAAAAAAATGATGGTCCAGAAGGGCCTGCCGCCAGATCCGCCGGGCGTCGGCAAGCGGTGTGTTGGAGACATAAATATTTCGTTTCATAGATAAAGAATGACCTTGACTTCGGTGTCTTTGGTGAGGCCCTGGCTGTCTTCGTCGATCAGGAAATAGCCATCGGCATGTGAAAGCGTTGTTATCGCCCCTGATTTTCCCAGGACCGGCTCGGCTGTCCAGCCCTGGCCGTTTCGGTGCAGCCGGACCCGGATCAGATCGCGCCTGCCGGGCGCCGAGTTGATGTTTCGCGCCAGACGGGCCAGGACAAAGGGCTCGGGGAGATCAAGGCCCGCGTGATGCCCTGAGAGATGCCGGATGGCAGGCGTAACGAAAAGATCAAAACAGACCATGGCCGAGACCGGATGTCCGGGCAGACCGAAGATGGGGGTTGTTCCGGCGATCCCGATGATGACGGGCTTTCCCGGCTTCAGCGCGACGCCGTGCACCAGGATGCTTCCCAGGGAGGCGATGGCCTGTTCGCCCAGATCGCGCATCCCCACGGAACTGCCGCCGGAAAAGAGGACGATATCGTTTTCCGCCGCCGCCTTCTCGACGGCCTGAAAGAAGAGGTCCCTTTGGTCGGAGACGATTCCGTACAGATTGGGCCTGGCTCCCGCCCGGCTGATGAGTCCTGCAAGGGTTATCTGGTTGATGTCCCGTATCTTGCCGGGGGGCGGCGTGTCGGTGCAGGGGACGATCTCATCTCCAGTGGACAGCACGCCCACCGAGATCCTGCCGTACACATCGACCCGGCGTATGCCAAGTCCCGCCAGCAGGCCCAGATCCTGCGGCCGCAGCCGGTGCCCGGCAGGCAGGGCCAGGCAACCCTTGCCGATATCCTCCCCACGGGCGATGAGATTGGTGCCTGCCCCCACGGCCCTGACGATCTCCACCATGGTTTCGTCGACGGGGATGGTGTTTTCCAGCATGACCACCGCGTCGGCGCCCGCAGGCAGCAGGCCTCCGGTGGCGATGCGGGCGCAGCTGCCGCGCCGGATCTCGAAGGCTGGTTCTTCTCCCATCAGGACCTCACCCGCTATCTTCAGGTAGCCCGGCATGGATTCGGTGGCACCGAAGGTATCGGCAGCCTGGACGGCAAAACCGTCCATAGTCGACCGGGCATGGGAAGGAAGGTCTTCCGGGGCAAGGACGGCCTTGGCGGTGACGCGGTCCAAGGCCAGAGACAGAGGGACGGTTTCGACGGGAGGATCGGGGCTGCCGAGATGGGCGAGCAGGATCGAAAGGGCCTTGTCAACCCGGGTGAGTCCTGTGCGTCCAAGCATATCGCGGGTATCGGAAGCCATTAGTGATCCTTGTGGGCGGCCGGGCGGTCCAGCGTGATCTTGAGTTCAATCTCTGTTGCGTCTTCAGCGAATTTCAACGATTGCGTAAAGCCTGCGACAGTCCCTGCCAGGGCATTCTGCACAAACTCCTTCAAAGGGATTCTCTTGCCGTTCACCCGCAGGCAAACCCTCTCTGCGGGCTTTGTTCCGCCAAGCAGGAAGCGATCACAGATAAAGGCTGCAATTTCATCTGCCTGATTCAGCCGGAAGACGCAGTTTCCGGCAATATCCAGGTCGGTGGCAACAGCAATGACGCCCTTGACTGTATCGCGCAGCATCCGGTCTTCATGCTGCACCACCTCGATCTTCGGAACGCGAAGCGCCCCTTTGAAACCCTCGCCGATGACGATGTCGGCATCGGGAAAATAGCGACGGGCCAAGGAGTTCAGGGACAGGCCGCTGTTAGGCGCCTGCAGGACCATCTGGTCCGGGGCGACAAAGAGGATTGCATCGGCTCCGGCCTTCCTGTGTTTGTCGGTATCCGTGCCCGGCGCATCGAAGCGCACCCCGGTTTCGCTGCTGGACTTGATCACCCCGACGGTATAGCCGAAGGCCTTCAGGCGGGCGACCACCTGGGTGGCAAGGGTAGTCTTGCCGCTGTCATGCCAACCGATGAAGGTGATGATTGCCGTCACGTGTCTCCTTCGCAAAAACGCAATGATTTTCAGGGATATTTCCGTAATTTCGTCTGTTTATCCGCATTTCCGGGTCTCATGTCCCTGCTCAGCTTTGAAGATTTCTTTATACCATCCGGTTTCGAAGGGGAAAAGAAGTTTCTCTTCCTTTTTGACTATGCCCTGATACGTCCGTTTGTCGAACCGGAACTTTTTTGCCGGATGAACACGTTCATTTTCCGGGAAAATACCGATGGCGCGAAATGCTGCCATTTCCGTTTTTAATGTTGACTTTGTGTCTGCAAGATGGTTGTAAAATCATACCGACAGGACTATAATGCCCCGGTTTGCCGGGTTAGTTTCTCCTCTATTCTCGATGTTGCGTCGGTGTTACAAACAGCAGGTCAGGAAATTTTCCCTGGGAACCAAAGGCCTTGGGATGGAAATAGTGTAAGATTTTTAGATACGTAGGCTCTTGAGCGTTTCGACAGAAGGCGACATGATAATGCTTTGCGATGATTGAAGTCGTCTTCAGCATGCTTGCTAACCAAGAACAGGAGTTGTTCAATGGAGAAAACACAGGAAGCGGTACTGGAAACAATCTATCAGAAATGTACGGCCAACGGCGATAACATCATCACTGCCCTTCAGCAGATTCAGAATGAATTTGGCTATGTCCCGGAGGAATCGGTCTATTGGTATTCTGATAGAACCAACATCCCGGCGTCACGATTTTATGGCGTCATCACCTTTTATGCACAGTTTCATCTGCATCCGCGCGGTAAAAATATCATCACTGTCTGCCAGGGCACGGTCTGTCATGTCAAAGGAGCGTCCCGGATCATCTCAAAGATTCGCGAGGATCTCAAATTAAAAGAAGATCAGAGCACCACCAAGGATATGCAGTTCACGCTGGAAACCGTCAACTGCGTCGGGGCATGCAGTATCGCGCCGGTGGTGATTATCAACGACAAGGTCTTCGGCAAACAGGCCCCGGCAAAGATTACCCAGAACCTCAAAGCATATAAGGAATAGAACCGTGAACAGCGAAATAACCGTGAATGTGTGTTTGGGCACCGGCGGAATCGCGGCCGGGAGCGAGATGGTGATGGAGGCGTTCCGCAAGGAGTTCGAGTCTGCGGGTGTCAAAAATGCCAACATAGAAAAACATTGCAAGATGCATAAGGTCGGGTGCCGGGGATTCTGTGCCCGCGACGTCCTGGTGGACGTCTCCTTCGGAGAGAAGACCTGGACCTATCAGTATATTCAGCCGGAGATGGTCAAGAGGATCGTCAAGGATCATATTCTGGGGGAGCAGCCCATTGATGAGTGGCTGGTGGGGGATGATTACCATACCTTCCACGACAACCAGAAAAAGGTTATTCTCGCAGATCTGGGCAAGATCGATCCGGAGAGCATCGAAGAATACGTGGGAGTGCAGGGGTATACGGCGGCCAAAAAGGCCTTGACCGGGATGACCCCCGCAGATGTCATCGAGACCATGAAAAAATCGGGCCTGCGCGGACGAGGCGGCGCGGGCTTTCCTACCGGCCTGAAGTGGAGCTTCTGCGCGGCCAACGAGTCCGATGTCCGGTACCTTATCTGTAACGCTGACGAAGGCGATCCCGGCGCCTTCATGGACCGGTCCGTGGTGGAAGGAAACCCCCACGCCGTCATCGAAGGAATGATCATCGGCGCCTATGCCATCGGCGCGTCCCATGGATACGTCTACATCAGGGCGGAGTATCCGCTGGCGGTAAACCGGCTCAATATGGCCCTTGAACAGGCCAAGGAAAAGGGATTCCTGGGGAAAAACCTGTTCGGGACCTCCTTTGATTTCGATATTAAGGTCAAGCTCGGCGCCGGCGCCTTCGTCTGTGGCGAGGAAACTGCGCTTATCGCCTCCATCGAAGGCGAACGGGGAATGCCGCGGGCCAAACCGCCGTTTCCCGCCAACAAGGGGCTCTGGGGAAAACCCACCATCATCAACAACGTGGAGACCCTGGCCAATATCCCCGCTATCATCAATAAGGGGGCCGACTGGTTTGCCTCCATCGGCTCGGAGAAGAGCAAGGGCACCAAGGTCATTGCCCTGACGGGCAAGATCAGGAACACCGGCTTGATCGAGATACCGATGGGGACGCCTCTAAAGGACATCATTTTCAACATCGGTGGCGGCATCGAGGGCGACAGGCTGTTCAAGGCCGTCCAGACCGGCGGCCCCTCGGGCGGCTGCATCCCGCAGCAGCATATCGATCTGCCTGTCGATTATGAAGGCCTGAAATCCGTGGGATCGATGATGGGCTCCGGCGGTATGGTGGTCCTGGACGAGACCGACTGTATGGTCAATATTTCCAAGTTCTTCCTGGAGTTCACCCAGGCCGAGTCCTGCGGTAAGTGCGTTCCCTGCCGGATCGGCACCAAGCGGCTCTTGGAGATCCTGACCCGGATCACCGAGGGAAATGGCCGCAAAGGGGATATCGAGCTGCTTCAGGAACTGGCTGAGGATGTCCGCGATTCCAGTCTCTGCGGCCTGGGGATGTCCGCGCCCAATCCCGTTCTCAGCACGCTGCGGTACTTCCGGCATGAGTACGAAGCCCATATCAATCATAAGAAATGTCCGGCCAAGGTCTGCAATAAGCTGCTGACCTTCTTTATCCGGGAGGATATGTGCGTGGGATGCGGCATGTGCGCCAAGGCCTGTTCTGTCAACGCGATAAGTGGGGAGAAAAAGAAACCGCATCACATCGATTCGTCCCTGTGTATTAAATGCGGCTCCTGTTTCGACGCCTGTAAATTCAGCGCAGTCCTGAAGGAGTAGCAGCTATGATAAACCTGACAATAGATGACAAAAACATTGAAGTTCCGGAAGGCACGACGGTTCTTGAGGCTGCCAGACAGCTTGACATCGATATCCCGACGCTCTGCTATGATTCCCGGCTGAAACCCTACGGGGCCTGCAGGCTCTGCATCGTCGAAATCGCAGGCTTTCCCAAGCCGGTGACATCCTGTACCACCCCGGCTACCAGCAATATGGTGGTTAAAACCAACAGCGACCAGTTGTATAGGCTGCGCCGGACCACCATCGAGTTGCTTTTGTCCGATCATCCCAACGACTGCATGGTCTGCGTCAGATCAGGCGACTGCACCCTGCAGGAGCTGGCCTATCTGTACGATGTCCGGGACAACCGGTTCAAAGGCGGCATGCGCGAGCACAACCGCACCGATGCCAATCCCTTCATCCAGCGGGAGCAGAACAAATGCGTGATGTGCGGCCTCTGCGTCCGGGTGTGCGAGGAGGTCCAGGGGGTCGGCGCCATCGGGTATTCCAACCGGGGCTTCGAAGCCAAGGTCTGTCCTCCTTTCGAGAAGGATTTGAACTGTGAATTCTGCGGCCAGTGTGTTTCCATCTGCCCGACAGGCGCCTTATCCGGCAAGATGTGGGCGGGGATGCCCCGCCAGGAGGGCGTGACGCTTACCGACTCGACCTGCACCTACTGCGGCTGCGGCTGCACTATCACCCTGCATTCCCATAACGACAAGCTGATCCGGGTCTCTTCAAAAAAGACCGGTCACAATAGGGGCTGGCTCTGCGTCAAGGGCCGCTTCGGCTATGACTTCGTCAACAGGGGAGACAGGTTGACCACTCCCCTGATCAGAAGGGAGAAAGGCGGGAAACTCGAGCCTGCCACTTGGGATGAGGCCATGCAGCGCATTGTTTCCAAGATGACGGAGATCAAAGAGAAGCACGGTCCGGATGCGCTCGCCGGTCTGGCCTCGGCCAGATGCACCAACGAAGAAAATTATCTTTTCCAAAAGCTTTTCCGTTCGGTGATCGGAACCAATAATATTGATCATTGCGCCCGGTATTGACACAGCGCGACGGTGGCCGGTCTGGCCGCCAAATTCGGTTCCGGCGCAATGACGAACTCGGTAGCCGAAATTGCGGAAAACGATGCGCTTCTGGTTATTGGCTCCAATACAACGGAAAATCATCCCATCATCGGCCTGCGGATGAAGGAGGCGGTGGCCAAAGGCGCCAAGCTGATCGTCGCCGATCCCCGCAGAATTCCGCTGGTCAAATTTGCGGCCCTCTGGCTCAGGCACAAGCCGGGCACGGATGCTGTCCTCTTAAACGGCATCATGCATTGTATTTTGGAAGAAGGGCTCGAAGACAGGGAATTCATTGATAAACGGACCGAGGCCTTTGAGGAATTCAAAGCTTCCCTTGCGCTGTTCACCGCCGAATTTGCTTCCGAGGCAACCGGCGTTCCCGCCGGGGATATCCGCAAGGCAGCCAGGATATTCGGCTCGGCCAAGAATGCGGGGATCTACTATGCCATGGGAATCACGCAGCATTCCATGGGGACCAATAATGTCCATGCCGTCGGCAACCTGGCCATGCTCACCGGCAATGTGGGCAAGAGGGCGGCCGGTGTCAACCCGCTCAGGGGGCAGAACAACGTTCAGGGAGCCTGCGATATGGGTTGCCTGCCCAATGTCTACCCCGGGTATCAGAACGTGTCGATTCCTGCGGTGCAGAAAAAATTCGAGGCGGCCTGGGGCAAGACGCTTAGCGCCAAGCCTGGTCTGCCCGCAACCGAAATGACAGGGGCAATGCTCGCTGGCAACCTGAAAGGGATGTATGTCTTCGGCGAAAATCCGGCCCTGTCCGATCCCAACACGGCCCATTCCCTGAAGGCCTTTGCCAATCTGGAGTTTCTGGTGGTTCAGGATATCTTCCTCACCGAGACTGCGGAGCTTGCCGATGTTGTATTGCCGGGTTCCTCCTTTGCCGAGAAAAACGGCACCTTCACCAGCAGCGAACGGAGGATACAGCGGGTCAGGAAGGCCATCGCCTCTCCGGGCCAGGCCAGGGATGATCTGGCCATCATCGATCAGATATACAGGGGCCTTGCGGCAGGACATGCGGCCGAAGCCGGGCTGCCGGATGCCGCTGCGGTTTTTGCTGAGGCTGCAGCGCTCTGGCAGGGAATTGCCGGTGTAAACTATGAGCGTCTTGAACAGCAGAGCCTTTGCTGGCCCTGTCCTTCGCCCGGGCATCCCGGAACCGCTTTCCTTTTTGCGGATGCATTCAGCAGAGAAGGGGGAAAGGCTCTGTTTACCGCTGTCCCTCAGGTCTTCTCCGATGAACTTCCGGATGTCCAGTATCCCTTTGTCCTGACCACCGGCAGGGAGTTGTTTCACTATCATACCGGCACAATGACCAGACGCTCGGCGGGATTGAACGCCGTGGCGCCGGAGGCCTTTGTCGAGATCAATCCCGTTGACGCAGACGGCCTCGGCATCCTCAACGGCGATAGGCTGACGGTCAGTTCACGCCGGGGGACGATTGATCTGAAGGCGCGGGTCTCAGGGATTGTGCCTCAGCAGGTCGTTTTTATTCCCTTCCATTACAAGGAGGCAGCGGCCAACCTGCTGACCAACGATGCCATGGATCCGGTCTGCAGGATCATGGAGGCGAAAGTCTGCGCTGTCCATATTGAAAAAAGCATGAGCTGAAAATCAGGGCCTGCCGTATGACAGGCCCTGATGCGTCGATGGTGCCTGTGGTTGGTCTGCGGACCGTCCGCAGGCGCCTTTTTTTGTGTTTGACAGTCGTGCGATCGTATCTGGCCGGATGGTGTTTGAGCCGGATCGGGGCTTCAGACTCTTTGCACTTGCCCTTGCACTTCTTCTCCATGCATGTATCCTTATAGGAAGGATGCGCGTTGGTCCGGATACCGGAAAGCAGAAACAGACGAGGCTGGGCATGCCGATCAAGAGTATCATGCACACGAAGCGGATGTCAGTTGGGGCCGTTCTCATTGTCCTGATGGCTGATGCGGCCTTCCTCCTTACCAGTTCAAGTTCCATTCCTTTATTTTCACAAGATGCATCCCCAGGATTTCTGATGGGACTGGCCCTGGTTGCGATAAGCATGGGCAGTCTGTTTGTGTATCTCTGGATGTCTGCAGGAAACAAGAAAATCCGGCTGCAGATGGAGCAGGCCTCCAGTGACCTTGTGGCCGAAAAGGCCATGCGGCTGAAGGTGGAAGACGACCTCAGGCAGACTTTGGAAGCTCTTGAGCGAAGACTGGAAAAAATGGTCCTGTTCAGCACGGTCATAGAGCAGACTGAGGACAATGTCCTGATCGCCGACCATCACCGTACCATTCTCTATATCAATCCGGCGTTCGAACGGTCTTGCGGCTATACCTGCTCGGAATTAAAGGATAAATCAATGCGTTATCTTCGCAGCGATCAGCATGGTGAAACCTTTTTCCAGATAATGAAGGATACCCTCAATCGGGGAGAGATCTGGATGGGGGTCGTCATCAATCGTGGCAAGGACGGCATCGATTTCGAGATTGAGGGTTCCATCTCGCCCATCAGGGATTCAACGGGCGAGATCAGCCACTGGGTTGCTGTGGGCCGGAATATGAGCCGTTTCCGCAAACTGGAACGGGAACTGCAACGGGTGCAGAAGCTGGATGCCCTGGGGACTCTGGCGGGAGGGATTGCCCACGATTTTAATAATGTCCTGGCAGCCGTGATGGGGCTTATCGAGATGGAGTGCCTGAGCGCTGCTGCCGGGAGCGGGACCCGCAGCCGGATGGAACAGGCGCTGACGGCATGCAGCCGGGCCAGGGATCTGGTGAAGCAGATTCTGGCCTTCAGCAGTCAGGGCGGACAAAGGCGGCAGCCCTTTTGCATAGGGCCGGTGGTAGAGGAGGTCCTGCAAATGATGCGGGCGACCCTGCCGGCTACAATCACCATCCAATCCAGCCTTGAGGCTGCAGATGCGATGATGATGGGGGATTCTTCCCAGATTCATCAGGTGCTCATCAACCTCTGCACCAATGCGGCCTATGCGATGCGGAAGACCGGAGGCGTTCTGGAGATAACGGTTCAGGAGACAGAGATGCAGGATTCAGATGTCTCCGCCTTTCCCGATATGCCGCCGGGGTCCTTTCTGTGCCTGAGGGTGAGCGATACTGGCGAGGGCATGAACCAGCGCATACGCGAGCGGATATTCGAACCTTTCTACACCACGAAAGGGCCGGGAGAAGGGGCCGGGGTCGGCTTGTCGGTCGTCCACGGTATCGTCAAAGGCCATGGAGGCAAGATTACTGTCCGGAGCGAGCCTGGCAGAGGCAGCTGTTTTACACTATACTTCCCTCGGGTTGAAGGGGGAGAAGCCAGTCTGGAAGAGCAGCCCGCCTCGTTGCCTGCGGGCAAAGAGCTGATCCTGGTCGTCGATGACGAGAAACTTTTGGTGACTGTCGCCTCCGACATGCTCTCATCCCTCGGTTATACGGTTGTCGGTGTACCTGGAAGCGTGGAGGCGCTGGAAATTTTTCGATCTCAATCCAGTCGTTTTCACCTGGTCATAACCGATCAGACAATGCCCGGCATGACCGGGATAGAACTCTCGGCAGAGTTGTTGCGCATCAGGAAGGACATCCCCGTAATCCTCTGCACCGGCTATTCGGACGAGAAGGTCAGAGAGGCGGCCCGCACCATAGGGATCCGGAAAATAATTGCTAAGCCCTTCATCATGCAGGAACTGGCTACGGTCATCCGAGAGATACTGGATCAGGAATCTGCAGTCTGCTGACTATCGAAGCATCAGGGAAAATCATGGTTTCTGGCTTTCGATATCAGATCCTGGTCATTGAGGATGCCCCATAAACCGCCAATCTGATTGTGCTGTATCTCGAAAATGAAGACCTTCACGCCCTCCAGGCAAGGGACGGCGAGACCGGCCTGGCGCTGGTCAGAGAACATACTCCGGATCTGGCCCTCAGTGTGCTGTGAAGCCCAAACTTTGCACAATCACTACAGAATTTGTAAGCATTTTGTATGCCTCTGTCTTAGAATAGAGAGTAAGCTGATGAACAGCCTTGCTTTCTGTGCAATACGACATCGAGGTGCGCAATGAAGATATCAATACTGCTGCTGATGGTTGTGGCTGTCCAGTTGGCCGTCTGTCGGCAGGCGGGCAGTGCTGATAAGCAGATGGATACAACGGACGTGCCGACGCCACCCGCAGGGTTCGAGACAGCAGTCTTTGCAGGAGGCTGCTTCTGGTGTACGGAATCGGATTTTGAAAAGGTGGACGGTGTCGTTCAGGCGATCGCGGGTTATACCGGCGGCCATGAGGCCAATCCTTCCTACGAACAGGTTTCCGGCGGAGGCACAGGCTATGTTGAGTCTGTGAAGGTCATTTACGATCCCCGGAAAATCTCCTATCAGGGCCTGCTGGACGTCTTCTGGCGGAAGATAGATCCGACGGATGCCGGTGGCCAGTTTGTGGACAGGGGCAGGCAATACCGCAGCGTGATCTTTTATGCCGATGAGAATCAACGTCAACTGGCGGAAAACTCCAGCAGAGCACTGGCGGCTTCAGGCATTTTCGCCAATCCCATTGTTACGGAAATACTGCCGCTGGGCACCTTCTACCCCGCTGAAGAAGATCATCAACGCTATTCTCAAAAGAACCCTCTGCGCTATAACTGGTACCGTTCAGGTTCCGGGCGCGATGCGTTTCTAGAAAAAATCTGGGCTGGTCTTCCCCTGGAACAGAGGGAACGAGGGCCTTTAAAAGAGAGAGCTGAGGCCGCTTCTGTGAAGACAGGGCAGTCTTCCGCACCTGACGCATCCGCAGAGCCTGTAAGACCCCTGCCCGACGAGGAAACGCTGCGGCGGCAGCTCACCCCCATGCAATATCAGGTGACCCAGGAAGGCGCAACCGAACCTGCCTTTGACAATGCCTATTGGGATAACCATGAAGAGGGTATTTACGTTGATATCGTGTCCGGCGAACCGTTGTTTTCCTCTGCAGATAAGTATGATTCCGGTACCGGCTGGCCCAGCTTTACCAAGCCTCTGGAACCGGATGCTCTTGTGGAAGCAAGCGACAGGACGTTCTTTGAAGCCCGGACCGAGGTGCGCAGCAGGCTTGCCGATTCACACCTCGGACACGTTTTTAAGGACGGACCTCCCCCTACCGGACTGCGCTACAGTATAAACTCGGACGCGCTGCGATTTATCCCCAGGAATGAACTGGCAAATCAGGGGTACGGCAAATATCTTCCGCTTTTCGGACAGGGCAGGTAACGGCGGACAGGCTGCGATCTCACGGCGCTGCATGCCCTTAAAGCCGCCATCCCCAGTAGTGGAGAAACCGGGCGAAATCTCGCATGTCGGAGTCGTCGCGGCGCCAGAATTTCAGGCTGGTGTAAAAGGGGATTCCGGTTTGAGGCCCATAGGCCTTGTCCGATCCCACGAAGAGATCCATGCTCAACGGGCCAAGCAAGAGGGTCTCCCAGGGCTTGACCGAGTCTTTGACATGACCCTGCATGATCCCGCCGGTGGCGTAAAAGCTGGTCGTTCCATTCCTGGCTGGGAGGCGGTCCAACTGGTCCATGGCCTCGATCTTCATCGGAATGATCGTGCCGGGCAGGCTAGAGAGGTCGTTTGCTTCCTTTACGGCGATATCCATGATCCGATGGGTTCCCGGCCGCAAATACACCAGGATTTTTGGAGATTGTATCCCCGCCAAGTCCAGCAGAGGCGGCAGGCGTTCCCCATAGACATCCTGCGGCTCGTCCTTCCAGTCAGCGGGAAAGGCATCCTGCGGCAGATACCGGGTAGGAACGATGGCCAGGTAGCAGCCGCAGGTATGCACGGTGGTGACCAGGATCGGCAGATTTTCAGCATTGAGGGTTATCACGACGATGAGTCCAACGTTTTTCCCGGCTGTCAGATTGAAGGGGATGAGGCTGTAAGGAACCTCAGGAAAATGGACCCGGTAAATCAGGTTGGTATAGACTGCCTTGTCCGTAGCAAAACTCTGCTGCATGAAATACACGGCAGGATTATCCGTATCGATAATGATTTCCTGGTCTTCACCGTCATCCTGGCGAACCTCTGGCTGGCCGATACGGTTATATGTCTCGTCAGGAGCAGATGCTGCGAAGGCGGGTGCCCAGCGCCCGGCTCTCTCCTTGCCTGAACCCTTGGCTTCATAGATCCAGCGGACAGGCTCTGGCGGCGGGGCGGGATTTCCGGCGCAGCTTGAAATCAGCAGGACTGAGGCGAGGAGCAGGCAGAGGAGCAAGCGGTTGTCCGGGGCAATGGGCATGGCAAGGCCTCATGGGGCAAAGTCTTCGAGGGGGATGATCTGGTGGAAGAAGGGGCGCTGCTCGTCCTTCCGGTGGCTGACAAAGAGGATGGTGGAAAGCTTTTGCTCTGCGATTTTTTCCAGTAGTTCAAGCAGAGTATGCCGGTGCGTATCGTCGAGGCCGTGGGTCGCCTCGTCAAAGATAAGGAGTTTGGGACGCTTGATGAGCGCCCTGGCGATGAGCACCATGCGCTGTTCGGCAAAGGGAAGTTTTTTGAAGGGGACGTCCGCCTTGTCTTGAAGACCGAGCCAAGTCAGCCAGTGCATGCCGATCCGTGTCTCGGTCTCATGCACCTTCCGGTAGAGGCCGATGGAATCATAGAGGCCGGAGAGGATGATATGGAGGGCGCTCCCGGGGACCCGATGTTCCCTGTGCAGGACAGGAGACACTATCCCCATGTGTCTTTTAATGTCCCAGATCGATTCGCCGCTGCCCCGTTTTCTGCCGAAGATGCGCAGTTCGTTGGTGTAGCATTTGGGGTTGTCGCCGGTGATGATATCGAGAAGCGTGGATTTTCCGCACCCGTTGGGACCGGTTATCAGGGTGTGATCTCCGGTTCTTATGGTCAGGTTAAGACCTGTAAACAGCCTGATATCTCCATAGGCGGCAGAGCCGTTCCAAAGGACGATCAGTTCCTCTGCGGGGGTCGGGACAGCGCCGTTCAGATAGATTTCCGGCGTGGCCTGATAATCGGGACCTGTTTTTTTCTGCTCGTCCAGGAGTTGGGAAAGTATCTGAGGCCGGGGGCCTGCCAGGCTGAGACGCCCCGCGTCGATTACCGCCAGGTGCGTGCACCAGGCCGGGATATCGCCGCTGGCATTGACGGTCAGAATCAGCTCTATTCCCTGGGCGGGCAGGTGGCTGAGGGCCTGGTCCAGCTCAATGCAGCTCCGCTGATCGAGGCCCTCGTAGGGGTTCTGGATGACCAGCGTTGTTGCCCCGCGAATCAATTCCCGCAGAAGGATGAGTTTTCTGCACTGTCCAGAACTCAGTTGCCGGTAGCCCACGTCGAGACAGCGTTCCATGCCGAACGTTCTGAACAGAGGCAGGTGGGCATTGCAGTCGGGGATGAACTCGTTGACCCGAGTGCCGCAATCAATCCTGCCCAGGATGTCGGTATCGTCCCTGCGCAGTTCCTCTTCAAATATTTCCTGCTGCATTTGAAAGGATACAAGCCCCGGTTGCTCCGGGATATCAAGAATATCGCTTGAGAAATCCCGAAGGTTGCCTGACAGGAGATCGAGAAAGAGGTCTATGCCCGAGCGGTTCCGTCCGTACAGGCACCAGGCCTCGCCGGGGTGTGTGGTGAATTCATCAAGCTGCAGGCTGTGATGCCGTAAATTTTTTATATGCATATCCTGTCGTGCAGCCTGAAAAGGGCAATGGCCGCGGTCAACTCCTTTCCTACGATCTGGCCTGATTGACCGAAATGATGGCGAAAATGAAGCAGACACATCCTGCTCCGGCAAGTATCAGATAGTCGCCGGCGTATACCGGCTCGACTAAGGCGGAAGCCCTGATAGCCTTGGTGGCGTGGGTCAGCGGCAGGACTTCCAGCACCCTCTGGCCCCAGACCGGGAGCTGGGAGAGCGGAAAGAAGGTTCCGCCCAGAAAGGCCATGGGGGTGATGATAAAATTGTTGAGCAGAGTCTGATCGGCATGGGATTTGACATGCATGGCCAGTCCAACAGCCAGCGAAGCGAAGACGAAGCTGTTGAGCAGGAAAGCGGTCAGGAACAGGGCGTTATAGGAGAGGACCACCCCGAAGAGGGCGCCGAGGATGAGGATGACGCCCCCGCCCAGCAGCGCCCGTGTCATCCCCGCCAGCACTTCGCCCAGGACATAGGCCAGGTTGCTGATGGGCGCGGCCTGAAATTCGTCGAAGATATGCCAGTAAAATCTGGCGATGTTGATCTCTCCTGCGATGGCGAAGGCCTGGGTCATGCTGGCCATGGCTGCAAGTCCCGGCAGCAGGAACTCCAGATAAGAGTGTCCGCCAACATTGACATGGCGTCCCACCGCATAGCCGAAAGCGATCAGGTAGAGCAGCGGCGATACCGACCAGGCCGGAATCAGCTTGGCCAGCCGGCGTTTGAGGATGATCATTTCGCGCAGATAGACTGCCGTCCAGCCTTTGGTCATAGTATCTTCCTCCCGGTCAAGGAAATAAAGGCATCCTCAAGATTGACACGCCGGACCGTGAGGCCGTCCATGCGGCTGACAACATACTCGCGGGCCTCGTCCCTGGACCTGAAATAGGCCGTCTGCAGGCGGTTGTCGTCCAGAAAATCCACCGCCCATTCACCGATGCCCGCCATCAGTGCGGCAGGGCTGTCTTCGGCTACGATTCTGCCCGTGTCCAGGAAGGCAACCCGGTCGGCCAGAAATTCGGCCTCTTCTATATAATGCGTGGTCAGAAAGATGGTCGTGCCGCTGCTCTGGATCTTTCTGACCAGTCCCCAGATGCGCCTCCGTATGGCAGGGTCGAGCCCCACAGTGGGCTCGTCCAGAAAGAGTATGCCGGGTGCGTGCAACAGGGCCCGGCCGATGAGCAGCCTGCGTTTCATTCCGCCGGAGAGCGTCTTGACCAGGACCTTGCGCCTGTCGTTCATCTCGATATAATCGAGAAGTTCCTCGGTCCGGCGGGCGATATCGGGCTTGGGCATGTGGTGGAGCAGGCCGTGGATCAGCAGATTTTCCTCAACGGTCAGCTCGGCGTCCAGATTGGTATGCTGCGGCACCAGCCCGAACTGGGCCTTGCATTTAAGGGGGTCCTTCCCGATGTCATATCCGTTCAGCAGGACAGTGCCTTTGTCCAGCCGGGTCAGCCCGGTCAGAATACGGATGGTGGTGGTCTTCCCTGCGCCGTTTGGTCCCAGGTAGCCGAAAATCGTGCCTGGTCCGACAGTGAAGGAAACCCCGGCCAGGGCGGTCCGATCTCCGAATTGCTTGGTCAGGTCCTTTACTTCAATCACGTCTTTACCCCTGTTGATGGTGTTCTTCCTCTCTGTCTCATGCAGGGAGAAGAGAGGATTTTATCTTCACGCGCTGAGAAAGGAGCGACAAATGGTTATATGGTTCAGGCGCTCATGTCAATGGATATCTGATTTTTGTTCGGGAAGAAGAGAGGGAAGGAACGGACAGAGTCAAGCTGGAAAAACAGGAATATTGCGGAGATGGCGATCCAGGGAGGCGGTGCGGCAACAGGCGCCTGCCGGTTACCGCCCCCTGGCAGAGAGCTGCAGGATATCAGGGACAGCGGACGATGGCGCCGTCCACCAGATAGATAACCTCTTCGGCTATATTCGTGGCCCGGTCGGCGATACGTTCCAGATGTCTGGCGAGCAGGTAGGTATTGATCTGCCTGCCGGGATGTTCGGGGTTTTTGCGGATCATCTCTTTGACCGCATCGTAGGCCTGATTGCGAAAGGCGTCGACTTCGTCATCGATATGGAAGATCTCCCTTGCCTGCTTGGCATCGCGGTTGACCAGCGCATCGAGACTCATCTTCAGCATCTGTATCACCTTTTCCGACATGGTGCTGAAATCAAAGCTGGTATTGATGACATTGCTGCTGCCTATGGTCTGGACCCGGATGGCAATGCTGACCGCCATATCCGCTATTCTCTCTATCTCATTGTTTATTTTTATCACTGCGATCAGGAAGCGCAGATCGCTGGCAACGGGCTGATGCAAGGCGAGTATCTTCAGGCAATCCTCTTCAATCTCGATTTCCATCTCGTCGACCTCATAGTCGGACAATATGATGGATTGAATCAACTCTTCATCATTGGTTTCAATGACCTTGACAGCCTTTCGTACGCGATCTTCTACCATGGAACTCAAAAGAAGAAGTTTTTTATTCAGTTTCTGGAGTTCAAGATGGAATGTGAAATGGGGTTGCATTCTGGCTCATATCCTTATGTATAATTGGCCCCCCGCAGGTCTGCCCTTGCAGGAAAAGCGTTTTTCGATAATATAACAGGTATCATACGAGGCGAACATTTGCAAAGAGTTAAGACTCCGTTAGTATCACGTTAACTACGGGAAATGGCTTGCACACGCAAAGAAAATACTGCACGTTACAGCAGGTCTTTCATCTGTTATACGGCCACCTGGCTTTGCAAGAGGAGTTTCCCCCGGCGCCAGGGGTTTTCGTTCAGCCCCGGAAGCGGATAAGACCCTTCAGCAAACAATCTTCTTTGCGGAAGGCACAAAAGATCATTTTCAGAGTACGCATAAATGACGGAAAAGTCTATATCATGAGATACCAGTGATGTCAAAAACACATATCCTTATCATCGAGGACGAGGCAGATATACAACAGCTTGTCAGCTATAACCTCATAAGGGCCGGATTTAACGTAACTTGCGCTGATTCCGGTGAAGAAGCCCTGGAGTGTCTGCATCGGGAAAAAATCGACTGTGTTCTTCTCGATCTGATGCTGCCGGGGATGAGCGGGCTGGAAGTCTGTTCAGCTATGAAAAAGGGCAAGGGTAAAATTGACAATCTGCCCCCGATTATCATGCTGACCGCCAAGGGAGAAGAGGAAGACATAGTTGCCGGCCTGGAGTGCGGCGCCGATGACTATATAACCAAGCCCTTCAGTCCCAAGATCCTGGTCGCGCGGATAAAATCCGTACTCAGACGTCTCGAGGAAAATAAAGACGGAGCCGAACAGACCGAGAAGGGGCGCGTCGTGGTCAATGGCCTGGAAATTGATCTGGGACGCCACGAGGTTCGCCTGGAAGGGGCACTGCTTCAACTCACCATGACCGAGTTCGGGATACTGAATCTGCTTGCCGAAAAACCGGGTTGGGTCTTCACCCGTCAGCAGATCATCGATTCGGTCAGGGGGTACGATTTCCTTGTCACGCCACGGGCCATAGATGTCCAGATCTTTGGTCTGCGGAAGAAAATGGGCAAGGCTGGCGGGATGATAGAGACGGTCAGAGGGATTGGCTACAGGTTCAAGTCGGACTGGAAAAATGAGAAGTAGGAGCGCCTGATGCGGAAACTTATCTGGAAGATTTTTCCTGCCAATCTGCTGATTATCCTGATCACCATGGCGGGGTGCGGATGGTATGGCTCAATTGCGCTGAAGGATTTCTATCTCCACCAGTTGGACATGGATTTATCGGATAGAGCCCATATGCTCAGGCCCTATGTCGATGATTTCGTCGGCCACAAGGACTTTGCCAGCCTGAAAAAATTCTGTGCGATTTCAGGGAACGAGTCGGCCACCCGGGTCACTGTCATTGATCCTACCGGAAAGGTCCTGGCTGATTCCGATGAAGATTCCGATTTCATGGAAAATCATCAGAACAGACCGGAAATTATTGAGGCAATGAACGGCAAGACTGGAAAATCATTGCGTTTCAGCAGGACATTGAAAACCCGGATGCTCTATATTGCCATCCCTTTGTCCGGGGCGGAGGACAACGCCGGCTCGACGGCTGCGGCAGGCGTCCTGCGCGTTTCCGTACCGGCAACGGCCATTGATGAAACCCTGCATTCCGTCCGGGGCGGGATCCTTGCAGGCTCCGGAGGCATCATCCTTCTGGCGGCTTTGATCGCCCTTCTGGTCTCCAGGAACATCACCCGGCCTCTGGAAATCATGAAGGCCAACGCTGAAAGACTGTCAAAGGGAGATTTCAGCCATCGCATGCTGGGGCTGCAGGGAAAGGCCGCATCTCTTGAGGTTGCGACACTGGCGGCCGCCATGGACATGATGGCCGCACAGTTGGATGAGCGGTTCAAGACCATCGTCAATCAGAGAAATGAGCTGGATACAGTCTTTTCCTGTATGGTGGAATCGGTTCTGGCCGTTGACAGCCAGGAACGCATTATCAACATCAATACGGCCGCAGCCACGCTGTTCGGGATCGACAAGGAAAAAGCCAAGGGGCGGCTGGTGCAGGAGATCGTAAGAAACGTCCCCCTGCAACGGCAGATTGCCACGATTCTTGACAACGGCAAACCGCTTGAGGATGAGATTGTGCTGCCTGACGACGGCGGAGAGCGGTTTCTGCAGACCAATCTGGTTTCACTGCGGGACGGCGGCACTGAGAGGGAAGATGTCCTGGTGGTTATGAACGACGTAACGAAGCTGCGGCGTCTTGAGAATATGCGCCGTGATTTTGTCGCCAATGTCTCTCATGAGCTGCGGACTCCCATTACTTCGATCAGAGGCTATGTGGAGACGCTGCTCGATGAAAAGCTGGAGGATCGCGAAAACGGCATCAAATTTCTGGAAATCGTGTTGCGTCAGTCCGACCGGCTCAATGCCATCATCGAGGATCTGCTCTCGCTTTCGCGCATTGAGCAGGAGGCGGAAAACGGGGAGATCGTCCTGACGGAGGGGCGTCTTCGGCCGGTCCTTGAAACGGCGATCCAGACCTGCCAGATCAAGGCGGATCAGCAGGATGTCCGGATCACGCTGGATTGCCCGGATGAGCTCTGGGGTTTTATGAATGACACCCTGATCGAGCAGGCAGTGGTGAATCTTCTGGTCAACGGAATAAAGTATAGCGAAAAGGGTTCAACTGTTGCCGTGGATGCAGAGATTTCCGGGCAGGAAAAGGACACGATTTTGATCCGGGTCAAGGATACAGGCATCGGCATCGGCAAGGAGCATCTGCCCAGACTGTTTGAACGGTTCTATCGGAGCGATAAGGCCCGGAGCCGCAAACTGGGCGGCACCGGACTGGGACTGGCCATCGTCAAGCATATTGTCCAGGCCCATGGCGGGACTGTCGAGGTTCAAAGCAGGGAAGGCCAGGGGACACTCTTTACCATAAGTCTGGCTGGGGCGATCCGGGAATCCTGAGTGTCCTGAAGCAGGATTCGGGAGTGTGTCCTGAAGCAGGACTCGGGATCTTGTTGAGAGGAAAGTTCCTGTGGCGTACTGGTTCTGCCTGCCGGATAGAGTGTTTTACCGGTTGTACAGCCATTTCTCCAGGATCTTGAAGACCACCTCACGCTTGATGGGCTTGGTGATATAGTCGTCCATCCCTGATTCGATGCAAATTTCCCGGTCTCCAACCATGGCATTGGCCGTCATGGCTATGATGGGAACAGAGGTGAAGCCTCTCTTGCGGATCTGCCGGGTCGCCTCCAGACCGTCCATCTCCGGCATCTGAATATCCATCAGGACGAGATCAACCGCATCGGGATTTTTCGTGATGCATTCAAGAGCCATCCGGCCGTTGCTGACAACCTCGATTGTATATCCTGCCTTCGTCAGCATGATAGTCGCAAGTTTCTGGTTGACCAGATTGTCTTCAGCCAAAAGGATCCTGATGGAGTGCTTCATATCCTCGCGGATTGAATACTGGGTGACGATTGCAGGCGGGGCCTGCGCCGTCTGGGGACTTTCTGATGTGCCCAGAATTTTGGCCAGGGTTTTTAAAAGAATGGGCCTTCTGGTCGGCTTGGTCAAAAAGGCGTTGAAGCCGGCATCACGGCATTGGTTTGCGATCTTCTCTGTGGAAGAGGTGTAGGCGAGCAGAGGGATAGACCGGCTTCCGAGATCCGACTCCCTGATCCTGACCGCCAGATCGAAACCGGAAATCCTGGGCATCTGGAGATCCAGAATGCCGAAATCGAAGGGCTTCCCTTCCTGTTCGGCTGCCTTGAGAATATCCAGGGCCTCTGCTCCGTTGAGCGTCGAGATTATGGTAAAGCCGGATTTCCCGAGGATATTGTGAAGGATCTCGATATTTGTCCTGTTGTCGTCAACAACCAACCCTTTAAGTCCGTGAAAATCTTTGATATCCTGAATTGTTTCCGACACACGGGACGATTTTTTCATAACGGCGGTAAAGTGGAAGATTGTCCCTTTTCCCAGGGTGCTTTCCACCCATATGTCCCCGCCCATCAACCTGGCCAGTTTCTTGCTGATTGAGAGTCCCAGCCCTGTTCCGCCGTATTTCCTGGTGGTTGAGCCATCCGCCTGCTTAAAGACCTCGAAAATAGATTCAAACTTGTCTTCCGGTATCCCTATTCCCGTGTCGCGAATTCTGCAGTGCAGGACGAGGGTGTCGTCCAGTTCCTGCTCAACATCTATGGAGAGTTCGAGCTCACCGTGTTCGGTAAATTTTGCCGAATTTCCGAGCAGGTTCACCAGAACCTGGCGGAAACGCCCCGGATCGCCAATGACATTAGCAGGAAGGTTATCGTCAATCCTGCAGAGAACCTCTATGGGTTTTCCCATCACTCTGGGCCTGATTAATTCACAGACATCATGCGAAGTGATTTCCGGGTCAAAATCAATCCATTCCAGGGTCATCTGACCGGCTTCAACCTTGGAAAAATCCAGAATATCGTTGATAAGGCTGAGGAGGGCTTCGCCGCTTCTTTTAATCGTGAGCGCGCTGTCCTTCTGTTCATCGTCCAGTTCCGTGGCCAGCAGCATATCGGTGAAACCGATCACACCGTTCATGGGGGTCCTGATCTCATGGCTCATTGAAGCCAGGAACTGGCTTTTGGCAACACTTGCAGCCTCGGCCGCCATCTTCGCGTCCAGCAATTGCTTTGTCTGGGCCTCAATCGCTGATTGCAGTGTTTTAGAATACTGCTCCTGCTGCTCCTGAACCATCCTGTAACTCCGTTGCGTTTCCTCCATGACCTCCAGGTATTTTGTATCCAATACCTGGAATTTCCGGTCAAACTGCTTTTTTTGAATGGAGAGCCGTTTGCGGAGGCCGGCGCTCTCCCGCCGTTCGAAAAAGAGGTCGGAAGTCAGCGTGATCAGGGTAAGAGTTTCCTGGGAAAGCGCATCCCCGGAAGGACTTGCAGCGACGAGCCGGGCGTTGAGCTGGGGGATTTCCTGAACATGACAGCTCCGGCCCGTTGCAGAAACAACCGTTCCCGAGCCTTGGATGGCAGAAACTTTTTCGATGAGTTCTCTGACGCATTCCGGTGGCAGCGGTTGACCGCCTTGCTGGCCCTGGTAGAGTTTCTTGTCATTGTCGAGACAGGAGAATTCAAGGCCATTGCAGGATGCAAAGAGATGAGAGAGAAGGGCATTTATGTCGCTCTCAACTTCCTGCTGGGGATGCAAGAGTGAAAAATTCATCATTTTTTCCCTATTCTCCGTAGATTTCCATGGTTTTGTTCATTTCTTCCGGAAAATCGTCGATCAGCACCTTGTATTCATCGGCATTCTCTTGAATATGATCCGTAAGCATTGGTGAAAGCCTGGGCTTGCAACCGGGGATGGGCGTAAAATCGAATTGACCGACGATGTATTCGGAGATTTGAAGGATACCTGTCAGGCTTGTGGGATCAATATCCTCGCCGGCCGAATGATGATCACGAATAGCCTCCTGAAGAGCAGGGGGCATTTCCCAGTCGCATGCCAGAAGATATCCGATTTCACAATGGTCTGTATCCAGAAACTGTTGTTCGCATTCGGGCAAAGAGCCGGTTGCTCCGCAAGCCCCGCAGGCCTCAAGAAAGGGCTTATTTGCTACCTGCTCTTCAACAATGAGTCCGAAATCATGGAGAATACCGCACAGATAGGCGTTGTCTCCATTGATTGCGAAAATTCTCTCCGCAACCATCCGGCTGCAGACGCTCACCGCGGCGCAGTGCAGCCAGAGTTTCTTTCTGGAAAAGACGGCGGAAGCCCTGTCATCCTTGAATATATTTTTCATGGCATCGGTCACTGCCATATTCTGCAGATTCTTCATGCCGATAAATGCCACAGCCCGGCTGATGGATTCAACGTGTTGCAGCACTCCGAAAAAGGGACTGTTCACCATGCGCAGGAGCCTGACAACCAAAGTCGGGTCCGTTTTGATCACGTCCTCGAAATCCTTCATGGTGGAATTCTCGTTGTTGATCAATTTGGACAGCCTTGTGACCACATGCGGCAACGTCTTGATCGCGGTGTATTTTTTTATAAGTTGCTGAGCTGAAGACATGCAAACCTCGGGATTTTATATGAAAGTCTTGTTTTAATGCCGGTCCAGTCGCCATACTGAAATGACGAGATCAGGCTCCCTCTGTTTTTTCACGGCGTCATATATTCAGGAAAAATCCCGGTCTGAAAAAGAGGCCTGTTTTTCAGAAGACGGGGGCCCGATGAGACCGGAGGGCGTCTGCCCGGAGTCAACTTATCGAGTGATACCGGCCTCATAGCGTTTGGCTATATTCCGGGCGGCCAGAAATTCAGAATAAAAATTTCTGGCCGCAAATTTAAAATAGCCTTCTTCGTAATGTCGGAAGATGTTTTCATAGGATCCGTGGGCATCCTTGGCGCGCACCATCCCTGCCGTACCATAGTTATAGGCCGTGATGGCCAGCGGCCAGCTCCCGAGGGAGTCAAAGTTTTTTTGCAAGAGCTGAGCGGCAGCGTGGGTTGATTTCAGCGGGTTCCGCCGCTCGTCAACGTCGTTGTCGATCCTCATGTACTGTTTTCCCGTCCCTCGGGTGAACTGCCACATGCCTGCTGCGCCACATTTGCTGTAGGCATCTATGTTGAAGGAGGACTCCACGTGAGGGAGATAGGCCAGGTCGGCAGGAAGGCCGTAATGCTGGAAGATCTGTTTGATTCTCGGCATATATTTGATTGATCTCTGCACGCCTTCCAGAAAACGTTCCTTCTGGCCTGTTTGAGCCCGGATATTGTCCGAGGCAAATTGCATGTTCCTGCGGGCGTTGGGACCCTGAAACATATTTGCGACCCTTTGTTCATCCCGGGTCTCAGGAGGCTGGCCTGATGATAATCGCAGAAGGATCTGCGAATATTTTTCCTTCACGGCTCTCATGCGGTTATTGTTGATTTCCCGAGCCCCTGGAAGATCTTCACTGACAAGCGGAATGACTGTGTAGATTTTTGTCAAATCGATCTGGTCGTGGAGGACGGCGCTGTTAATCGAGTACTCGGAGTAGATCTTTTCCCAGAATGTGACATTGTTTCGGATAGCTTGGTATTCCGGGAACTTATTGTCTGATGTCTCGGCCTGGATCCTGGCCGGATTTACAAGCAGAAAAAGCAGGAAGACGAAACAGGAGGCGGATAAAGCAGCGTCGGGAAATTTTATGCGAGTAAAAAACATGGGGAAAACGATGTGTTGGAGGTAGAATGAAAAATTATTTTCGTTCATAGGCTTGCTGGTGACCTCTGAACGTCCCGGCAATGTAATGAAAACGTATTAAATCATAAGGAGGGAGGGATGTACACTCCAATATTAGCAACCCTCGGTTTTATTCTATCTCCGGATTGCAGCAGGGTTCTGCTTGTCCATCGTACTGGCCGAAAAGAGGATCATCATTTTGGTAAATATAACGGATTGGGGGGTAAATTGAAACCCGGAGAGGATATTTATCAGTGCTTGCGGAGGGAAATCCGGGAAGAAGCAGGAATAGAATGCCGAAAAGCCGTTTTGCGGGGAACAATTAACTGGCAGGGGTTTGGCAAAAATGAGGAAAACTGGTTTGGGTTTATTTTTTTGATACACAGTTTTATCGGACAACCCGCTGTGGCCAATGAAGAAGGTGAACTCGTATGGAAATCACTTCATGATCTGCATACCCTGCCGATGTGGGAAGGTGATAAGTACTTCATTCCCCTGGTCTTTGACTCTGATCCGAGGATTTTCCATGGATGTTTGCCCTATAAAAACGGTAAGCCTGTCAGCTGGAACTTTTCGCGGGTGTAGCCCGGAGGAGACGCGGTCCCCACGTCTTGTGGGGGAAATATCGCGGGGCCTTCCTGCTCCATTCTGGTTATTGGTTGCGGAGAATAGTGTGCATGGTATATTCAAAATTGTAGGGATTGTGGCAGTTGGCACAGTAGAACCATATTTGATGACATGAAATAAGAGTGAAATAAGGGGATTTAGTATGGCTCAAGGGAACGAATTGGAGCGTCTTGAAGGTTTCGTGGCTAAACTCTTGGCTGAGTTCAATGGATTGAGAGATGAGAAAGAGGAGCTTCTGGAAAATCTGCGCGAGCGGGATGAAAAAATAGAAGCGCTTGAGAGCGAACTCTCCTCGGCAAAATCCGAACGGAACGATGTGGGGAGCAGGGTGAAAGGGCTGATTCAACAGATTGAAAACTGGGAATCCTCTCTGGAGGAAGGTGAGACAAAGTCATCACAGGCTTTGCCGGAATCGCGGATACAGCGAAACCTTTTCTCTGTGGGACAACAGGATGAGAACGCGGCTGAATAGATTCCTGTGGCGGTTTTCTTTATGCCGCGAGCCTGCCCATGCCGCGCAGGCAGGGAAGAGATCATGTCCTGCACGGTCAGGATCTCAGGTTGAGGTGTGAGAAGAGGGACTATTCGGTTAAGCATAATATCTTAATAGAGCATTCTGGCTGAATATGTCTGATCAGGAACGATTAGTTCGGTTTACGCTTCTTGGACAGGACTTCACTTTCTATACCGGCTCGTCCGAAGAAGAAATGAAGGAAATACTGGAACTGGTCAAGAAGATGGTTGAGGATAACACCACCGGGGTGTCCGGGACCCTTCCCGCCAGCCGGGTTGCCGTGATGGCGTGTCTGAATATGGCTTCAAAGTTTATGAGGCTGAAACGAAGTTTTGAAGATTATAAAATAGAGACAGAGGGGAGAATCAATAGCATAAATATGCAATTAGAAGCGCTTTTTCTATTGCTGAAAGACAAGCCTTGAATGTATGCCAGGGCAGATCTCTTCCTTTTTGCGCCAGAAGAAAAGAATGCTTCTGTTTAGCTTGCATGGAAGCCTGGAAGAGTACAGAGTCCTGGAGATGCGGAGCGGGATGTTCAGTTGAAGACCGGAGAGTTTTTGCTGATGTTCGGCTTAATTTCTTTTTGTTTGGTTATTATTCTGCTATAATCGTATTAAGACAGATTTGTATGGTCGATGCGTCGGGGAGCCGCAGTTCTTCTCGATTTGTTGAATGTTTTTCCCCCCGCTGGCACACGCGCTCCGATGATTCGGGTTGAGTGCTTACGGGGTGTTTGGTCGATATTTCCCTGCGCTGTTGGTGATCTTCAGTGTTGTTGAGCCAACTCTCATAAAAAGGGCGCCTTCGCTGCCGTCGAATGGAGAATCGTACGCGAATTTCCTGATAATGGTATGGGGTTCCCACCTATATTCATAGGTTTAACTTACCTGTTGACACGGCAGGGTGGGGAATCTTTTTCACACAGTGACGTGATAGTTTTCTGTGTTTTATTATATCCGGGATTTCCTTTTCTTTTGAACATTCATGAGCTGAAGAGAGGAGGAATATGTTTTCCGGGCATGAATCATAAAGAAGATTGAATACAGCTGGGGTGCTGTTTGAACGAAGTGGTGAATAAGGGAAGTAAAATCAGCTTTTTATAATACGTTCTTTCTTGAGGTCAGGAGGTGTAGTCTGATTGGTCAGCAGTTCTGAGCACGGGTTTTATCATCATCGGAGTAGGGAAATGCAGCAGCACGCAGCTTGCTGATGATGTGTCCTGGAAGAGGGGAGGCTGGTATTGAGGATAGATACATTACCGAAGCTTGAGAGAGGTGTTTCTTGATTCTTATAAAAAGCGTACAGGAGATAGCTGGTATTTTGTCGGGTGTTTTTTGATTCGGTGAATTCAGGCCAGGGGGGCGCATTCTGCTGCCGTGATTGAGATATCATCAAACCGATTTGTACATATCCCCGACAGATTCGCCGGTGCGGCATGGTTTTTTATCATGTGGTTTGTATAACGGACCTGCTATGAAGGTATTACATTCGATTTTATCGGATTTTGATATGTGGCCTGGTTCTTGAGGGGCAAATACTCTTTTGGTCATGTGCTGTTCCGTATAATACATAATACTCAATACTCCTTCCCTTCCCATTTTTGTTCTGCAGTGCGGTTCGTCCGCCTTCTCTCCTTGTTGTCCTTCGATCGTTACCTGATAGGATGCAAGTCCCATGGATCACCTGAATCTACAAATAATATTTCTGGTACCTTTTGGTCTGTTTCTTGGCGTAGTACTGGGATTTTTCCTCCGGAAACGTTTGGTGGAAAACCATCAGAAAAGCGTTGCCGCGCAAGGAAAATTAATCGTTGAAAATGCAATTATCGAGGCCGAGCAGCTGAAGAAAGAAGCACTGTTGCAAAGCAAAGAAGAGGCCTATCGGGTCAAGCAGGATGCCGAGAAGGAACTCAAGACGGAAAGGGATGAATTAAAGGATGAAACCCGGCAATTGAATAAAAAAAGAGACCAGTTGAAGCGGGAATGGGATAATTACGACAGAAAACACCTCGAACAGCTGAAGATCGAAAAAAACTTTCAGCAGGAGGAACTCGCTATCCAGGAGAAGCTGGAGGAAGTCGAACAACTGGTCAGCAAACAGCGGTTTGAGATGGCGCGCATTGCCGGGATAAGCCAGGAGGATGCCAAAAGAATGCTCATGGAATCCCTGGAAAGCGAAGCGCGGATGGATGCCGGTAAGCAGTTGGCCAAGATTGAAAACGAGATGAAGATGGAGGCTGACCGGAAAGGAAAGAACATCCTTGCCCTGGCGATTTCCCGATACGCCGGCGACTATGTCGCAGACAAGACCGTCTCCATGGTGCCCTTGCCCAATGATGAAATGAAGGGCAGAATAATAGGACGCGAAGGCAGGAATATCAGGGCGATCGAGGCGGCCACCGGCATAGATATCATTATTGACGATACTCCCGAGGCCGTCATTCTGTCGGGTTTTAATCCAGTAAGGCGTGAGGTTGCCCGGTTGGCGCTTCTGCAGCTTATCGGCGATGGACGGATTCATCCGGGCCGTATTGAAGAAGTAGTTGAAAAGGTGACCAAGGAATTGGAAGTCACCATCAGAGAGGCCGGTGAACAGGCAACCTTTGACGTCGGCGCCCATGGCGTTCATGTTGAATTGATAAATATTCTCGGCAGACTGAAATACCGGACCAGCTATGGGCAGAATGTGCTTCAACATTCACTTGAGGTTGCCTTCCTCTGCGGGATCATGGCAGCAGAGATCGGTATCGATATCAAGATGGCCAAAAGAGCAGGACTTCTGCACGATATCGGCAAGGCCGTTGATCATGAGGTGGAGGGATCGCATGCGATCATCGGCCGCGATCTGGCCAAGAAGTACGGCGAACCGCCGGAGGTCGTGTATGCCATCGGAGCGCATCATGAGGATCAGCCTCCTCAAAGCGTCCTGGACATCCTTGTTCAGTCTGCCGATGCGCTTTCCGGAGCGCGTCCCGGTGCAAGAAAAGAGATGCTTCAGAGTTATGTGAAACGTTTGGAAGATCTTGAAAAAATAGCGTCATCTTTCAAGGGAGTCGAAAAATCCTACGCGATACAGGCCGGCCGCGATCTGCGCATTATTGTCGATTCGAAGAAGGTGAAGGACAGTGAAGCCGTGCTGCTCAGCCAGGATATCGCCAAGGCTATTGAAAAGCAGCTGACCTATCCGGGGCAGATTCGGGTGACCGTGATCAGGGAAACACGGGCTGTCGAATTTGCCCGGTAGCGTGGAGGCGAGCAGCCGCCCTGGAAATTTCAGTGCGGGCATGGTGAAATCGGCTGTGATGAACGGCATGGACTATCGAGGGTGTCCACACCCTTCCATTGAGTTTTTCACGGTCAATAACTAATATATTTCAAGCATTAAGAGTTGCTTTTCTTATGATTTCCGTTGACGAGCAGATTGCCCTGATAGAGAGGGGAACAGTTGAGTGTATTTCTCGTGATGAGCTTGTAAAAAAGCTGCAAAAATCCGTGGCCACAGGGGTGCCTTTAAAGGTGAAGGCGGGCTTTGACCCAACCGCACCCGATCTGCACCTCGGTCATACCGTTCTCTTGCAGAAATTGAAACATTTTCAAGATCTTGGTCATCATATTTATTTCTTGATCGGCGATTTCACCGGTATGATCGGCGATCCCACCGGGAAATCCGAGACCAGAAAGGCCCTGACCCGTGAAGATGTTCAGCGGAATGCCGAGAGTTACAAGGAGCAGGTTTTCAAAATTCTGGATCCGCAAAAGACGGAGGTCGTCTTTAACAGCAGCTGGCTCGGGAAACTGGATTCCTTTGACATGATCAAGCTTGCATCCCAACTAACTGTGGCAAGGATGCTTGAACGGGAGGATTTTAAGACGCGTTTTGAAGGCGGCAAGCCGATTTCAATCCATGAATTTCTCTATCCTCTGATCCAGGGCTACGATTCCGTTGCCCTGGAAGCGGATGTTGAACTGGGTGGCACCGATCAGCTTTTTAATCTGTTGATGGGAAGGGATCTGCAGCGTTCACGAGGGCAGGAGCCGCAGATAGTGCTGACCCTGCCGCTTCTGGAAGGTCTGGATGGCGTCAACAAGATGAGTAAGTCCCTAGGGAATTATATCGGAATCACAGAGTCTGCCAACGATATTTATGGCAAGGTACTCTCCGTTTCCGATACGCTGATGTTCCGGTATTATGATCTGTTGAGTGATCTTCCCACAAGCGAGATCGCTTCGCTGAAAAGGAAGATGGAAGGGGGAGAGATTCACCCCAAAGAGGTCAAGAAGCAACTGGCCAGAGAGCTCGCTGCCCGTTTTCATAACCGGGAGGATGCGCTTGCTGCAGAAGAAAATTTTGAGAAGGTCTTTCAGAAGAAGGGGTTACCGGATGAAATTCCCGAGGTGAACCTTGCAGCTTCCGAAGCAGTCTGGCTCCCGCAATTACTGGTTGACGCCGGGCTTGTGAGCTCAACTTCCGACGGACGAAGGATGATCAAGCAGAATGCGGTGACCGTTGATGGTGAAAAGATCACGGAAGAAGGGCGCACCTTTCCCTCACAGGGAGAACTGCTGATAAAGGTGGGGAAAAGACGTTTTTGCCGGGTGAAATTCGTTTGATCAGGGCGTCTGCAACAAAACAACGAAAGGCCGGCAACTGAAAAAGTTGCCGGCCTTTCGGGTTCTCTCCTTCAGAGTTGGATCCTTTCAGTCTTCAGCGGTGTATCTCTGTGCAGGGCAATTCCACTGCCATCCGGATTTTCAAAATTATTGATCCTGCTGCTTTTGGGCGCAATTGTCACAGATCCCGGAAAATTCAATATGGTGGCCGAGGATCTGGTAGTCGCATGCGCCGGTAGCCATTACATTGATATGCTGTTGTACGGGGATATCGATATCATCGACCTTGCTGCATTGGATACACCGCACATGATAATGCGGGCTGATCGTGGCATCAAACCGCTTTTGCGTGCCGCCAACCTCAAGCTTCAGGATAATGCCGCTCTCTGCCATCAACTCAAGATTTCTATAGACGGTACCCAGGCCAATGCGAGGGAGACGCCTGCGAACCATGTCATACACTTCATTGGCGGTCGGGTGTGAGGTAACCTTTGCAAGCTCTTCTAAGATAATCTGGCGTTGGGTGGTAAACCTCATATTGGGCAGCTCATTCATAATTCAGTCCCTGGTTGCTCTCTTTAGGAATAATAGATTTTCTCATCTAATAATCATATATGATTTTTTGAATAAAACAACGGGAAATTAGCCTGATCCAAATAAAAAAACAATACAAGATTGCAAAAAAGAGAAAGTTCCTCAAAATCCTGCATAAATGGACTGAGAACTCGTGAAATGCAGTCTGAAGTCAGAGGGATTTCAGATAGTGTCATTGAGCGGAGGATTATAGTATCCCAGACGCAGGTTGGGAAATGTTTCCTTCACCTTCTGCAACCAGGTACGCATGCCCATGCATCTTTCATCCGGCGGATGGCCTATGGTCTTGATATACCATTCGGGGTCCATATTCAGATTCCGCAACTGAATGAGATCGGGGGTGCAGGAAGCCAGAAGATCAAAGAGAACTGCCGTTTCTTTTTCTGAATCGGTAAGGCCTGGAAAGATAAAATAATTCAGAGAAACAAACCTGCCGCAGCGTTTCATGATCCGGATAGATTCCCGGACATCTTCAAAGTGGTAATTTACGGGTCGGTAATAGGCGTTATAATATGACGGCTGGACCGAATTAAGACTCACCCGGAGACTGTCCAGACCTGCATGTGCCAGCCTCGCCACTGCATCGGGAATGCTGGAGTTTGAGTTCAGATTGATCGTTCCCCTGCTTGTGAGCTGGCGGATTTTTCGTATTGCCTTTTCGATTGTTGTACATTGCAGAAGTGGTTCTCCTTCGCATCCCTGTCCAAAGCTGACTATGGCCTTCGGGGCTTTTTCCAGGTGCGGTACAGCGATCTCCACGATTTCATTCGGGGTGGGGATGAAACCAATGCGATCTTGAGTCGACCGGCAGCAACCCGATGTCTGCAGGGAAATACAGCCCGCGCATCGAGCATTGCATACGGGCGAGGTGGGGAGCGGAGCCTCCCAGCGGCCCAGAAAATAATTACGGGCGGCGGGACATCCATAGGTCAGACAGCATTTCCCCAGATGCTGAATAAGGCGATTCCCTTTTGCCTTGGCCATTTTTTTTCGGGTTTCGCGGGTAATGAGGGATTGCTTGAACTGCCGTGGATCCTGTCGGATGTCAGGATCGCTGCGAAAGGCCGTTACCCAGAAATGGTCTCTCTGCCACCCGACCGCTGTGTAGGCGAAAAGAGGCAAAACCGGGGCGCTTGGATCGACAGTCTTGAAGGCGCTGCTGAGGATAGCCGTATGCGCCGGGGCCATGAAGGCAGCAACGGCCTGAATTTTTTCACCTCGCCCAGAGGGGTGATCACTGAGAAACCGGGGGGTGCGGGTCGTCCGGTCATAACCAACCGGTATCCGGCCGGGCAGGACGAAGAGCTCACTGCCTTCTGGCAGAGGAATGAGGTCAAGCGCGTCTGGTTGGACAAACTGACCATTGCTCATGCCGGCCATGGTCAGTGAGGGAATATCGGAAATGGTCCCATTCTTGTCGGCAACGACAAGGGATGGGATTGTCTCAGGGTGAATCACTAGGGTCGCAGTACCTTCAGAACAGAATCAACAGCTCGGTAAATATCCAGATCTTCCCCGAAAATATCTTGAATATCCATGTGGTTGATCAGATCCTCGACAATAAACTGGGTCATATAGAGGCTGATGACATTAGGGTCTGGAACCAGGGTGCGAAGGGGCGCAAGTTTCATCTGCAGTTCAAATTCTTCCAGAGAACACAGCCTTTTCAGTTGATTCTCGAAGGTGTCCTGGATGTTCTTAATCGAGGTGGTTTCGAGGATTTCCCGGTCCAGCAGACGTTGGACCAGTTTTATGGCTAAGGTCTCGGCGCTCTCCTTTGCCAGTGAGAACATTTTTTTTCTCTCCTGCTCACGCTTGCGGTCAATGGCGCGGATGGTTTTGTCTGTAGCGTTGTTGGGGCTGATGTGTAGTTTGGCCATGAAAATCTCCATATGGTATCCATTCTTCTGTGAGCAGAAAATGGGCTGAAATATCCTGTTTGACAAGTGCTTCTGGTTAATGGTGCCCGGTATCTTATCCTGAAAAATCAAGAATCACTACTGTAAAGTTGGGCAAATGACTGCATTTTTGATTTTACGGTATCCGGAAGCGTGAGGTTGTACTTTTTCAGATATTCTGCCGCCATCCTGTGGGTGTTGAAGATCGGGATATTTTTGCAGAGATTCATGATGCCTTTATCAAGGAAGGCCGAAAAGGTCTTGTCCTGATAATAGTCCTTGAGCACCAGCGGCAACAGTCTGTAAAAAGAGTCCGAGTCCTCTTTGTAGAGCATTTCTTCCTTTGATTCGCTCAAGTTTGCAGTGTCAACCGGGCCTTCATGGCCGAATTTCCATCCGGTCTTGCCGCCATGATATCCTTCCACCCACCATCCGTCCATGATGGAGATATTCGGGACGCCATTCATCGCCGCTTTCATGCCGCTGGTTCCTGAGGCCTCCAGCGGCCGTTTGGGATTATTGAGCCAGGCGTGAACTCCGGCAACCAGCATTTTAGCCAGAGACATGTCATAGTTAGGGATGAAGATGAGGTTGGCCAGTCCCTTACTCTTCGTGTAGAGATCTTCCTGATAGCTGAGTATCCGTTTTATGACAGTTTTTCCGGGTTCATCGGCAGGATGTGCCTTGCCTGCGAACAGGAAATTGACCGGCCAGTTGTTTGCTACGCAAATATCAGCCAATATATCGATATCATAAAAGATCAAATCGGCACGCTTGTAGGTTGAGAATCGTCTGGCAAAGCCGATTGTGAAAATTTCGGGATTGAGTTTTGTAATATGATCGATAAGGGATGAATAATAATTGGGCGGATCGATCCAGGTCTCGATCATTTGGGACCTGTGTTCCTTGAGCATACTGTTCACAAAGTCAAAAAGGGCGTGCGTATCCTCCTTCCAGGCGTCTTTCAAGGCTGACCGGAACACCTGATTTTGCGCCAATTGCTGCGTGTTTTGGAAAAGCCCCGGATCGTCCCGCCAGCCGTTGAGTTGCTCAAACCGGTCGAAGACGGCGGCCCGTGCATCACTGATCCAGGTAAGGTGATGGACTCCGTTTGTGATTGCTGTAATCTTATCCGCAAATTGCGGAAACTGTTTGTGCGTGACATCCCGATGCAACCGGCTGACGCTGTTGGCTGAGCGGTTGACACGCATGGCGAAGTTAGTGAAATTGTAGGTGTTGGGGTTGTCATCATCCTTGGCGAGCAGATCAAGAACCCGTTGGCATGACTTATGACTGATCCCCGCATACAGGGATTTGTCAAAGCGGTCGTGGCCAGCCTTGACCGGGGTATGAATTGTATAGACGATCCGTTGCGCGACCCTGTTTGCAGCGGCGAGGATCTGATCATTGGTGGCGCTGGTCAGATTGGTGGATCTGAGATCTTTGTAGAGTTCTTCGGCAATAAGCTGCATCGCAACGACGACTCCGTGTTGCTCATTCAGGTGGAAGGTTCTGGATGTAATACCCAGGGTCTGCAGGACTGGAATGATGCCGGTGCCAAGCATTCTGCGTTGCAGGGCTTTGACCATGGATGACTTTGAATCGTAGAGTTGCTTGGCTGCATTTTTGATCAAAGCCGGAGTTTCGGGCAGGAAAAAATCAAGAAGGAGCTCGGGAATGAAGAAATCAAGGTTCTGGCTGACCTCGGCTTTCATCCACACCTGGGCTGTCGCCATGGTTTCCTGGTCGTACTCATTTAAAAAAGGAACTTCAATATGCAGGGGTTGATCGGGTTGCTGCGGATTGCGTAACAGATAGAGGCCCGGTGTATCTTCAGGGTGCCAGTCCACCCTTTGAGAGAGTTGTCCCAACTGGGAATCGACTATCTGAGAAAAATATCCATGCCTGTAGAGAAGGCTGATAGCGACAACAGGTACATGGCAATCAGCGAAACTTTTGAGCGTGTCTCCCGCAAGGATTCCCAGACCGCCACTATAATTGGGGATTTTTTGAGGGCCATGACAGACAGTTTCCAAAAAAGACTGTACGAGAGAATTCGATGAACTGGCGGCGGATAGCTCTCGCAGTTTTTGTTTAACCGGATTATATACATCGGGATCAGCGCCGATTTCCATGGAGATGTAGGCTACGGAATTGCCATCTTCAGCGGTAAGGTTTTTCCAGACAGTATTAAGAACCTCCTGCTTGACACCAAAAAAAGTGCCGAATTCATTACAGGAAAGCATAGACATCAAGGACTTATCGGCATGGGACGTATCGTTGTTTTGCATCAGTCTATTATCAATTCAGAGAGAGAGTTTAACGTGTAAATGATTCGTGAAACGGAGACTCGATTATAAAATACGGCTGTTCTTTTCCAAGTCAATCATACTACAATATGTCGATTTTGTCTGATAAGTTTGCCGTATTTCAGCAGCAGGTATTTCCTTTCTGAAAAATAACACTTCTTCTTGAACAATTTTTCTTTTTTTTTTAAAGTTTATTTGGTTATATAGTATAACCTGAGAGAGAGGAATACGTACTCATGGTGGAAGCGTATAGGAATGATGGGTATCATTCCGACCTTTTAAATGTACATATAAAGAAGAATAGGAGGTTTGAGCAATGGTTATGAACAAGCAGGCACTTTTGGCGGCCCTGATGGGTCTTTCACTTCTCGCGTTTTCCGGTTGTGCATCAGACAAGGATGATAGCGCGATGAAGAGCAATAATGCAGCAATGGGAGCTGATGAGTCCCTGGATTCTTCCGCAAGGAATGTTATGGAAGGTCGTACCTCTCCCGGTATGGTTCCGATTTATTTTGATTTCGATAAATCAACCATCCGGCAGGATCAGGTTGCCCGTATGCAGACCAATGCAGATTTCATGAAGAAAAATGCTAAAATGGAAATCCGCATTGAAGGCAACTGTGATAATCGCGGTACAGCAGAATACAATATGGCACTTGGCGAGCGTCGTGCCATCGGTGCCAAAAAATACCTGGTTAACCTTGGTATTCCTAAGGCTGACCTGACAACCATCAGCTACGGCAAAGAGCGTATTCTGGTTGAAGGTGACGATGAGGCCGCATACGCCCAGAACAGACGTGATGACTTTGTCATCGTAAAATAACATTTGATGATGAACCGAACGGGTATCTTCGAAATGTTTCTTTTCAGTAGGAGAACATGATGGTTGGTAAGAGAATAATGCTGTTTTGTGTTGTCTGCTTATGTGCCAGTTTGATGGTTTTGAAGACTGGCACAGTCAATGCTGCAGATGTCAAGATCGGTGTTATGAATGGTCAGAAAGTCATGTGGGCTTGTGCTGCCGGCGTGAAAGCCAAAGCGAAGCTTGAAGCAAAGATGAAAGATCTGCAGGAAAAATTCAAGGCAGACGAGCAGGCTCTGGTAGACCTCCAGAATGAGATTCAGAAAAAGAGTTCAGCCTGGACGGAAGCAAAGAAAAATGAAAAGATTTCAGATTTCAACAATAAGCGGCATGATTTTCAGACCAAACAAGAAGATGCCCGTGTAGAAATGAACAAACTGAAGGAAACCGAGCTTCAGCCTATAATCAATGCTATCCAGGCTGAGTTGGAAAAATTCGGCAAGGAGCATGGCTATACCGTCATTCTCGATTCCAGTAGCGGCGCTGTTCCTTATTTCAACGGTGATTCTGTTGAAGTATCTGATACCCTTATTAAAGATATTAATCAGAGTATGGCCGCGAAAGAATAACCTTCATTTTGTTTTTACAAAATGACTGGCTGTTTATTGTACACTAAGAAAAACGATGCAGAAGGCAGTCTGCCCTCTGCATCGTTTTTCTTTTTTCAGGGCACCTCATCTCTGTCTGTTCACGAGCCTTGCGTTTTGATCTGCAGGCTTTTCCAGTACGGTGGGGTGTTTTTACCGTGATAATGAGGAAGAAATGCCCATTAAGAGTATGACCGGTTTTGGCCGAGGCGAGGTCCGGAAGGGAAACAGGGTCTGGACAACTGAATTGCGCTGCGTCAATAATCGCTTTCTGGAGTTAAAGATCAAACTCCCTAAAGGATATTGGGCCTTGGAGGATAACATCCGCAAACTGGTAGGGCAATATCTGCAGAGGGGGAGGGTTGAGCTTGCCATCAATGTCAACGGTGATTTTTCCGACCTTATGAAAGTCAACGTCAATGTCGAGCTGGCGAAGAGCTATAAGAACGCATTGACGCAACTGGGGCACCATCTGTCGATCCAGAATACCGCCGAACTTCCCTATCTGGCGTCGCTTCCGGATGTTCTGGTCAGAGATCAGCAGAATGAAGATCTTGAGGGTATCTGGGCCGTACTTTCCCAGGCCGTTGAGGAGGCGCTGGTTCAGTGCGAAAAGATGCGGCAACAGGAGGGGAATGCGTTGTGTGCAGACCTTGGTGAGAGGCTGGCTTATTTTTCCAAGGTCATAGGACAGGTGGAGACCGCTGTGCCTGACCTCCTGATGCAAAGAAAGGCTATGTTGCAGGAACGGTTGGAGAAACTTCTTGGGAACATTCAGCTGGATCCCCAGCGTCTGGCTCAAGAGGTGGTTGTTCTTGCGGACAAAACCGATGTAACTGAGGAGATTGTCCGCCTGCGGAGCCATATACAGCAGTTTCAGTCATCCCTTGAGGAAAGTGGCGCGGTAGGGAGAAAACTGGATTTTCTGATTCAGGAATTTCTTCGAGAGGTCAACACCATGGCATCCAAGATCAACGATGCCGGTATCGCTCATCTGACTGTGGACTTGAAATCCGAACTTGAAAAGATGCGGGAACAGGTTCAGAACATCGAATAGACCGGAAAATTTTTAGTAAACGATAAATCCGAGGGCACGGTGATATGCAACTTCTCAATGTCGGATTTGGCAATACGGTAAGTGTCAATCGAGTCGTGGCCGTAATCAATACAGGATCGTCACCGGCGCGGAAATTGAAAGAAACGGCCAAAACCAACGGCAAGCTGATTGATGTCACGGAAGGGCGGAGGACCCGGTCCATCCTGGTGATGGATTCGGATCATATCATTCTCTCCTCCATTCAGCCCGATACCATCAGCCAGCGTATGCTGGCACTGCACACTGGCTATCAACTCGCTGATTATGCCGCTCAACTGAAAAAAGGGCGAGAGGAAGAACTATGAATAAAGGCCGGTTGTTTATCCTTTCCGCTCCGTCTGGGGCGGGAAAGACCACCCTGCTGCAGAAGGTCATGCCGCGGATGGAACGGCTGGTCTTTTCCATCTCGCATACAACCCGATCTCCCCGGTCCGGCGAAAGGGATGGTATAGACTATTATTTTGTCGATGAAACTGTCTTTGAGGAGATGCGTGGCAGGGACGCCTTTCTTGAGTGGGCGGAAGTTCACGGTAAATTCTACGGGACCGGCAGGCAGGAGGTGCTGGCCCGGCTTGATGCCGGTGTGGATGTCATTCTGGATATTGATGTCCAGGGGGCTGCGATTATTCGGGAATCAGGAGTAGAGGCCGTTTCGGTCTTTATCTCTCCACCGACTCTCACTGAGCTTGAAAGACGGCTGCGGTCGCGCGCTCAGGACAGTGAAGAGACAATTCTCTTACGGATGAAAAATGCGGAAATGGAAATGCATGCAATTGACAGCTATGACTATCTGATAGTTAATGAGCGTCTGGACGAAGCGGCAGAGGTCCTGACGGCCATCATTCTGGCGGAAAGGGCCAGGATGCGTCGTTTGCCTTCAGGTCTGCCTGCTCAGCCGGGGATTTTTTAAATGCAGATCGAAAAGACCGATGGGCAGCGCGGCAGTGAGCGCAGAATCCGATTGACGGACGATCTGCTCTGGGGAATCCATCCGGTGACCGAAGCCCTTGAAGAAGAGGCGGCCAGGGTCACGGAAATTATCCTGCAGAAGGACAAAAAGGGTGGAAAATGGGAGAAAATCATTGAGCTTGCCCGATCCAAAGGGGTAAAACTCTCCTTTGTTTCTTCCCTGCGGCTGACAGGCCCGGAGAGCGCTCAGGTCCGGCATCAGGGCATTATTGCCAGAACCAGCAGTACTTCGCTGTTGCCTTTTGCGGAATTGCTGGAAAAGTTTGCAGTCCAGGTCAGAAGAGGCGAATACCCGCGTCTGATTATCTGTGATTCACTGCAGGACCCCCACAATCTGGGCGCCGTGATCCGCTCGGCCCATGCCTCGGGGTGCAGCGGAGTTGTCCTGACCCGTGAACGTTCGGCCCCTTTAGGCGGGACTGCCGCCAAGGCCTCCGCCGGGGCCATTTCGCACATCGATATCAGTCAGGTGACCAATCTCTCTGAGTCTCTGAAATTGCTCAAGGAGGCTGGCGCCTGGATATTCGGGGCGGTCAAGGATGCCGCGGCCCAGTCGGTGTTCACCACGGATTTTGCCCTGCCTGCCTGTATCGTTGTAGGCGGCGAGGGACAGGGGATCCGGCCTCTGGTCCGGAAACAGTGCGATATCCTGATCTCTATCCCGATGGCCGGGAATCTGGATTCCCTGAACAGTTCGGTTGCTGCCGGAGTCATCATGTTTGAGATACTGCGGCAGACAATGTGTAAAAAACAATGACGAGAAGGGCATCGGCGAGATGTTGCCGGCGACCCTCTCCGTTTCTCAGCCCTTTCCCTTCTGGGCAAGCTTTGCCTTCAGGAGTTCTCCCAGACTGCCGATTTCCTTGGGTTGTTGCGATTCTTTCCGGCGGCTGGCCTGAAATTCTTTCAATTCCTTGCGTTCAACCTCTTCCTGAACCTCGGGGGCCTCATAGTCGGCTGGGGTCAGGCTGATTTTGCGCTTGTCGTTATCAACGGCCTCAATGGTCACCTCGACATCCTGACCTGCTTCCAGGACCTCGCGGGGGTGGTTGATGCGCCGGCCGCCGCCCAGCTTTGAGATATGGATCAGGCCGTCGACTCCTGGCGCTAAGGAGACGAAGGCGCCGAAAGCGGCCAGCCGGGCGACCTTTCCCAGGTGGGTGGAGCCCACCAGAAATTCCTTCCTTACCGTTTCCCAGGGATCATCCAGGGTATCTTTCAGGCTGAGAGCGATGCGGTCCTTGCCCCAGTCCAGGCTTTTAATAATTGCCGTAACCTCTTGTCCTTCGGTGAAATGCTCTTTTATGTCCTCAACCCTGCTCCAGCCGATCTCGGAGATGGGGATCAATCCCTCCACGCCGCCGATGTCAACGAAGGCCCCGAAATCGCGGAGAGAGGTTACCGTTCCAGTCACCGTCATGCCTATGCTGAGGCTCTGCTGCAGGGCCTCCTTCCGTTGTTCCCGTTCCTCTTCGAGAAGGGCCCTGGCCGAAACAACGACATTCCGGCCACCCTCCTCAAACCGTGTAATCTTAAAGGACATCCGGGCGCCAAGATATGCACTGCCTGCATCGTCGACCCGGCGCAGGCCCATCTGCGAATAGGGGCAGAAGGCCCTGGTATTGCCGCCAAGAGTGATCTCGAAGCCGCCTTTGATTTCCTCCTTGACCAGACCGTCCACGGGGATGCCGCTTCGCCATGCCTCTTCAATGTGGGCATTATTGGAACCGGAGCCGATTCTCGTGGTGAATATCTGCTCGGCGGCTTTTGCCTGGATAAAGTAGACTTCAAGGGTATCTCCGATCGCAACCGTGATGTTACCGTCGCTGTCTCTGAGCTCCGAGGCATTCAGGATTCCCTCGCTCTTGGCCCCGGTGTCCAGAAAGATCGATTCCCCGCTGATGCCGGCAACGGTGGCGGATATTTTTTGTCCGCGGTTCAGGCGGCGGACGGTTTTTTTTTCGTTGAAGAGATCCGCAAAACTCTCGGTGTTCTTTTCCATGGTCCTTCCTTCAATGGTTTATATGAAAGTCCTTTTAGATTCAGGGCTTGCCGAACTGAAATGGCACGATTTCATGCTTCGCTTGTGGCTGGCCGGTCTGGTCCGGATGCTGGCTCGTTGCTCAGTGCCTGGCTGCGAGCTGCAAATGACCCTCACTGATGGATGATTTCCGTCCCCTCCGGCGGAGTAAACGAGAACAGGGATGCAAGGGTCTGGGGGCTCTCGCTGGAAAGGCCGTCCACTTTAATGTTGCTGAAGTTCAGAATGGTGAGCGTATCGAAGTTGTCCCGGATTTCCATACGCTGGATCAGCGAATCCGCCGTCACCCAGAGATGAATGGAGCTGACCTGCGATTGCTGCCGTCTGGGAATAAGCTTGATAATCCTGAAGGATTCCCTGTTCGTGTCCGTCATTCCAACTTCGGGGTCGGGCGCCAGGACCTGGAAGTCATTTTCCAGGTTTCCAGCCCCGGAAAAAAACGAATAGGTGATGTCCTGCTGCAGGGAATCGGCGGGTGTGACGATCATCTGTTTCAGTTTGGCGAAGTACATGGTGAGGGTGGTGCCGTCGCTGAGGATGACCTGTTTGTCCGGAGAACTGTAATTCCACAACATTTTTGAGCCGTCCCTGGTCTTCAGAAAATCGGCGTTCCCGCTGCCGCTTCCTCCCCTCCCGGTGAGCTGGCCGCTGGTGTTCTGGGTGAAATCGAAGGTGAGGCTCTTGATCCGGTTGTAGTTGGCCTGAAGCCGGGCTCCGACATCGGCCGGGCTCTCTTCGCCTCCCCATGCGATTGAGGTCAGGCTGGCAAGGATGAGCAGGATACAGGCAGAAAACAGAAACCGGGGCCGGGTTTTACGGGACTGATGAAAGGGAATCATACGTGGTGTAACTCCATAGGACGGCCAAATATTTTGGCCGCAACATGTTGGGCGGAATCCGTCAGGTCGGAGACATAATAGATATGATCCGCTGGAGAGGCTCCGTTTTGTTTAACCAGACCGGGTTGAAGGGTCAGCATTTTTTGCAGGTGCCGGGCGGCCTCGACGGAAGAATCGATAAGCTGTACATGCCTTCCTATCCGGGCCTGGATCAGATCCTTCAGAAGCGGATAATGGGTACAGCCCAGAACCAAGGTATCGATCTGACTGTTTTGCAGAGGATGAAGATATCTGCGGATAATCATTTTCGTCTCCCGTTTGTTGGTCCAACCCTCCTCAACCAGCGGGACCAGCAGCGGGCACTCCTGAGAGAAAACCTGGAATCCGGGACGTAATCCGGTGATAATCCGGCGGTAGATATCGCTTTTGACCGTGGCCCTGGTGCCGATAATCCCTATCCTGCCGTTTTGAGTCCGGGCGATTGCCTGTTCGGCCGCCGGAGTCACGACCTCGATGATCGGCACCTGAAATTCCTGGCGCAGCCTGTCGGTGGCAAGGCTTGAGGCGGTATTGCAGGCGATAATGATGAGACTCGCGCCTTTCCGCAACAGGAATTCGGTGTTGCGCAGTGAGTAATCTATTATGGTTTCAGGGCTTTTGGTGCCGTACGGGGTGCGGGCGATATCACCGTAGTAGAGAAGCGGATAGCCTGGAAGAAGCTGTTCAACAGCCCTTGCCACCGTCATGCCGCCAATGCCTGAATCAAAAATCCCTATCATGAGACATGCTGAAAAATCATAAATCATCCTCGGAAAACGAGGCCCTTCCGGAAAAGTGACTGAAGCCGTTTCTATAACAGAAAGTGGCCGGAACGACAAGCGGGAACGCATTCTTACCAGGAGATAGATGGGATTTGCTCCCGAGTATCCGGCGGGTGGGCGTCTTCCCCTGGGAAAGGGTACCCATGCCGAGGCAAAAGTACAAGGGCCCGGAGCTTTCTCTCGTGTAAATTGCTCAAATATTTGCGGGAGACGGCTTTCCGGAAAAGGGAGGCCTGCGCGGTGATGCATTCTGGATTTCTTTCAAAGGGGAAAGAAAAAGAAATAGAGCCTGCCTGCATCAGAATATTGACATGGACAAGCAGGAGAATTAAGGTAAGCGCAGGTCTGGGAGCGGAAAATTTTTCTGTGAGATCGAAGGAGACGATTCTTCCGCTCCAGCTATGAATTCTCTGAAATGTCGGTATAAATTTGTAACGGAGTACGAAAATGCCAGTCTATGAGTATGAATGCAGCGCCTGCCGGAAGGTCTTCGAGGTCCAGCAGCGGATTGCAGATAAGCCTTTGGCTCAATGTCCCGATTGTAAGGGAGCTGTGAAGAAGCTGATGTCCATGAGTTCCTTTCAGCTGAAAGGCGGCGGCTGGTATGCCGACGGCTATTCCACCGCTTCCTCAGGCAAAGACAGTAAGCCGGCTGCCCCGGCGGCCGCCCCTTGCAGCTCCGGCGGATGTTGTGCCGGCTGCCCCTCATCATCATCCTGAGTATTCTCTAAAACAGTCCGTCAGAAAACCGGTCAGGTCTTTGCTTGCCCGGTTTCCTGTATGATTGCCATGGCATCCCCGTAGGAATAGAACCTGTAGTCCCTGTTAATTGCCTCCCGGTAGCAGGCCAGCAGCCTCTCCCGGCCGCAGAGTGCCGAGACCAGAAACATCAGCGACGAGCAGGGGAGATGGAAGTTGGTGATCAGGTTGTCGATCACCTTGAAGCGGTAGCCGGGCAGGATATACAGACTGCACCAGTCCGCGACAGGCCTGACCTGGCCGCTTTCGTCTGCTGCAAATTCAATCGCCCTGACAGTTGTGGTGCCGATGGCCCAGATCCTGCCGCCGTTCTTTCTGGTTGCGTTGATTTTTTCGGCGGTGTCGGGCGGGATAATGACAAACTCCCTGTGGATGGTATGGTCCTCAATCCGTTCTGTCCGGACGGGGGCGAAGGTTCCGTATCCTACATGCAGCGTTATCCTGCTGATGGCCGCGCCCTTATCCGAGATAGTCCGGAGCAGGGCATCGGTGAAATGCAGCCCTGCAGTCGGGGCTGCAACGGCGCCGGGCATGTCCGCATAGACGGTCTGATACCGCTCTGTATCCTCGTCGGTGCTGCCCTCTTGCCGCTCAATGTAAGGAGGCAGGGGGATCTGGCCGTATTGGGCAAGGATTGCCGTGAGGTCCGCTCCTTTCCTGTAGCAGAGCTCAAGCCGGGCTTTACCCTCTTCCAAAAGCTCCAGCACCCTGCAGGAGAGGTCCGTCCCGATGGTGATCATCGAATCGGGCTTTGGCCTCTTTGACGCCTTTAAGAGTGCGGTCGCCTGTGCCCTTGCCTGCCCGCCAGCCTCTTCCATGACTTCCGGAAAGCCGATGAGAAAGACCTCTATCTTGCCTCCCGTCTGTTTGGTGCCGGTCAAACGAGCCGGAAAGACCCGGGTATCGTTGACCACCAGCAGGTCGCCTGCCGCGATCAGGCCGGCGATGTCCGAAAAGCGGCGATGATCGACTCGGCCTGAAGGATGATGGAGGACGAGCAGGCGCGAATTGTCCCGTTGCTCAACGGGATGCTGTGCGATGTTTTTTTCAGGCAGGTCATAGTCGTATGCCTGCAGATCGAAATCCTGTTGCATGCTGATTCTGTTTTGCGGTAAGTATGGGGACTGGAATTCACTGCCGGTTCAATCTACCGGATCAGGCAGCGCCTGCCGTTTGAGGCGATTGCCGAAACGCTACCGAAAGAGCAGAACTGTCTACCATGATCCTTGCCCTTGCCGCAACTGAAATTGAAATGTCGCCGCTGCAGACCCTGTTGCAGGAGGGCGGGTTTCCCTGTCTGACTCTGGTGACAGGGGCCGGTCCGGTGGAGACTGCCGCGCGTCTCGCCGGTTTTCTGGCCTCCTCGTCTGCAAAAATCGGGCTTGCGGTGAATTTCGGGGTGGCTGGCGGTTATATCTTCGACACCTGTGGAGAGGGGCCGGGGCTTCTCGATCTCTATCTGGCCGAAACCGAGGCCTTCGGTGATCTCGGCATCTGCTTTCCTGACCGGATCGAACCTCTGGCCGAGGCGCTGACCGGAAAGCTCCTTTTCTCCCTGGACCGAGGGCTGCTTGATCAGGCCCGCCGTATCTGCATGGAAAACAATATCATAGTAAAAACCGGGAATTTCGTCACAGTCTCCGGCGTTTCTGCCACCAGGCATCGCGGGGAAATGCTCCGGAGCCGGTTTCATGCACACTGTGAGAATATGGAAGGGGCGGCTATTGCCCGGGTCTGTGCCGAATATGCGCTGCCTCTGCTTGAGATCCGCTGCATCTCCAACCTGGTTGAAGACCGTGATCTGCGACATTGGCGCCTGCGGGAGGCCTGTGTGAAATCAGCCCGGTCTGCAGCGGAAATTATAAAAAACATTGCGGAACCTTTATGAAACCTCTCTTGATAGGCTATTCTCCCTGCCCGAACGATACCTATATTTTTTATGCGTTGGCGCACGGGCAATGCGATGTCGCCGGTCTCCAATTCGCCCAGCCGCTTCTGGAGGATGTCGAGACGCTCAACGATTGGGCCATGGAACACCGTCTTGATGTGACTAAGGTCTCTTTCCATGCCCTTGGTCACGTGCTGGACCAGTATTGCATTCTGCATGCCGGAAGCGCCCTGGGGCGGGGATGCGGCCCTCTGCTGGTGACAGCTGCCGACAGGAAAATAACCAGCCTGCAGAAGGCGCGCATCGCGATCCCTGGAAAGTTTACCACTGCGGCTCTGCTCTTCCGCATGTATGCCCCCCGGTGCACCGATCTTGTGGAGATGCGCTTTGACAGGATCATGGAAGCCGTCCGCGACGGCAGGGTCGATGGCGGCGTGATCATCCATGAAGGCCGTTTCACCTACGGCCAGATGGGACTCTCCTGTCTGCAGGATCTGGGGCAATGGTGGGAAGAGACCACCGGCCACCCGATCCCGCTGGGGTGTATCGCCGCCAGAAGGGATCTGGGAGAGGATTGCCTCCGCCGCATAGATTGCGCAATCAGAAACAGCATCGAGTTTGCCAGGGCGCAACCGGAGCGCTGCCTGCCCTATATCAGAAGCCACTCCCAGGAACTTCAGGAGAGCGTGGTCAAAAGCCATATCGACCTCTACGTGAACGATTTCTCCCTTTGTCTCGGAACAGCCGGAGAGGCGGCGGTGACCGAGTTTCTGCAGAGAGGCCGCCAGGCAGGCATCCTGCCTGCAGTCGACTGGCCGTTGATGGCGCCCCGATGATCAAGGGAGACGGTCCTTTTTCCTTTTTGCATTCCACCTCCATACCCATTCTGGGAATTTGCGGTGCGACGAGGGGGAAACGGCTTGAAATCATGGCCTATTTATTCCGGTCCCTGCATGACCGCGGCCTGCATGCAACGAGTATCCATCGGCTTTTCGTACGGGGTGCGGCAGGGCCGCCAGACGCCTGGCGATACCGTATCCAGACCGGGACCGATACACCGATCCTGCCCTGTGATCTCGTCCTGACCGAGGATGAAGGCATGCAGCCCACCGTCAGGATCAGGCTCGACGGCAAGGAGCAGCCGCAGGACGAGGGGCTTCTGGGATCCTTCGGGGCGGATACAGACAGGCCGGAGATCCTGAACTGTGTGCTGGATTGGCTGGCCCGGATCTGGCAACGGACCCCGGTCTGGGCCTGCGTGCTCATCGGCGGCCGGAGTTCCCGGATGGGGCGGGCCAAGCACCTGATCCAGGACTCTCAGGGGGTGAGCTGGCTTGAACGAACCGTCGGGCTCCTGCGGCCCCTGGTGAACGGGGTGGTGATTTCAGGAGCGGGAGAGGTGCCACGGGGGATGGAGGGGATGATTCGTCTGGCCGATATTCCAGGTGCTTCCGGGCCGCTGGCCGGGGTGTTGTCTGCCTTTCGCTGGCAGCCTGCCGTTTCCTGGCTGGTCGTCGCCTGTGATATGCCGGATATAACTGAAGATGCCCTGCGATGGATTTTATCGCGAAGGGCGCCCGGCGTCTGGGGAACAGTTCCCAGTCTGCAGGGGGACGGACTTATTGAACCCCTCCTTTCCCACTACGATTTTCGCTGTGCTCCTCTTTTTGAGCGCATCCTGTGCTCGGGCTGCCTTCGGATCGCCCTGGTAGCTGCAAACCCGCAGATTGAGACCCCGCTGGTGCCGGAAGTGATCAGGAAATCATGGCGCAATGTCAATACAATTGAGGAGTTGCAGGAAAAATAGAGTATCCCTCAAGGAGGAGAGCCGTGTCGGACGACAATGAAAAGACCATGGAGGATTTTGACCCGCACTTTACGATCTTTCATGAACTGATGGCCTTTAAGGTCTTGAATATTCTGCTTGTCTCCAGCCCTTACGATGCCTTTATCATGGAAGAAGAGGGATCTATCGCAGCCCAGGTCGTCAAGGAATATCAGGGATTGAACCTGAGCGGCGCCCCCTGGGTGACAAGGGTTTCCTCGGCCGCTGAGGCCCTTGAGAAGATCAGGAACGGGTCCTTCGATCTGGTTATCACCATGCCGTATATGAGCGGCATGAATGCCTTCGACCTGGGGCTGGCCGTAAAAAAGATTCGGCCTGCGCTCCCGGTCATCCTGATTGCCCATAATATCCGGGCCATTTCTCCGCTTTCCGCCAAATGCGATGTTACCGGGATCGACAACATCTTCCTCTGGTGCTGCGGCTCGGATCTGCTGGTGGCCCTTGTCAAGAATGTCGAGGATCATATCAATGTGGTGGCGGATACAAAGCGGGCCATGGTCAGGGTCATCATCTATATTGAGGATTCGCCGGTTGACCGCTCCTTCTTCCTGCCGCTGATCTACAAGGAAGTGGTCCGCCAGACGCAGTCCGTGCTTGATGAGAGCCTCAACGAGAAACATCGCCTGCTGCGGATGCGGGCCCGGCCCAAGGTCCTGATGGCCACAGACTACGAACAGGCGATTTCCCTGTACGAGGCGTACAAGCCCTATGTTTTCGGGATCATTTCCGATGCCAGGTTTACGCGGGAGTGCAGGATGGATCGGGATGCAGGCCTTCGCTTTCTTTCTCATGTCCGGGAGCAGATCCCTGATCTGCCGCTGCTGCTCTTATCTTCGGAGCCTGGAAACCAGGCCAAGGCGGAGGCTATCCCCGCCGTCTCTCTCAATAAGAGTTCCCCCATGGTACGGGAGGAGCTGCACCGTTTTTTTAAGGATCACCTGGGCTTCGGCGATTTTGTCTTCCGTTTGCCCGATAAGACCGAAATAGGCAGGGCCCGCACCATTGGCGAGTTTGAAGAAAAACTCCGGGTGATTCCCGATGAGTCCCTGCGCTATCATGCGGAAAGGAACCATTTTTCCAACTGGATCATGGCCAGGGCCGAGATTGCGCTTTCCCGCCGGCTGCACAAGGAATATATATCCCGAATCAAAAAGACCGAAGACATGCGGGCCGATCTGGTGTTCAAGGTCCATGCCCTGCGCAAACTCCGGCAGCAAGGGGTTGTGGCCAGATTCTCGGCGGGAAGCTATGATCCCGAGATCATGGATTTCGTCAAGGTAGGTCGCGGCTCCGTGGGCGGTAAGGCGCGGGGCTTGGCCTTCATGTGGGCCCGCCTGCAGAATGTCCAGGGGACGGTTCTCGCTCAGCGGCGGGTGACAATTCCCAAGACCTGTGTGATCGCAGCCGGAGGTTTTGAATCTTTTATCCATGAAAACCATCTGCGATTTGCCGACGGTCTTGGCGACAGGGACATTGAGGACATGTTCCTGCGCGCGAAGATGCCCCGGTGGCTTTCGGTAAAACTGCAGTCCTATCTGCAGCACTGCAGTTTCCCCCTCTCGGTGCGTTCCTCAAGCCTTTTGGAGGACGGGCTCTTCAAGCCCTTTGCGGGGCTGTACTCCACCTATTTTCTTGCCAATAACCACAGCGATCCCGCTGAGAGGCTCTGGCAGCTGGAAGATGCGGTCAAGCTCGTTTATGCCTCCACCTGGTTCGAGGGGCCGCAGGCCTTTGCCAGGACATCGGTCGAGGGGCATGACGACTCAATGGCCATCATCATCCAGCAGGTCGCAGGCGAGCGGTACGGCGATTACTGGTACCCGGCCGTTTCGGGCGTGGCCCAGTCTCACAACTATTATCCGGTCCTGCAGATGCAGGCCGGGGAGGGGATCGCCCATATTGCGCTTGGAATCGGCAAGACCGTGGTCGAAGGAGGCAAATCTCTGCGTTTTTCTCCGGCGCATCCGAAAAAGCTCGTTCAATTCTCGACTGTTGATGATATTCTGTCCAACTGTCAGCGGAAATTTTATTCCCTGGATGTCTCCCCGGAGGCGCATTTCAGGAGGGAAAACTCCAATCTTGTGCAGCGCGGGGTGCAGGAGGCGGAGAGGGAGTTTCCGGTCCAGGCCCTCTCGTCCACCTTTATCGCCGATGAATACCGGATCAGGGACACCTTCCTGCCCGGTCTCAGGGTGATGACCTTTGCCCAGCTGCTGAAATACAACCTGTATCCCTTGCCGGCAATCCTGACCGAACTCCTGAAGGTCGGTTCCGAGGGCATGGGGTGTGAGGTGGAGATTGAATTTGCAGTCAACCTGGCCCGAAATCCGGCGGAATCGATTTTTTATCTTCTCCAACTGCGGCCCATGGTGGTGGGAGCAGAGCATGTTGATGTCCGGATCCGCGAGCAGGAGAAGGAACAGGCCTTCTGCTTTACGACCATGTGTCTCGGGCATGGGCGGTTCACCGGTATGTCTGATATCCTCTTTGTCAAACCCGAGAGTTTCGATCCCTCGGCGACCAGGACTATCGCCTCGGAAGTGGGGGCGGTGAACCGCAGGCTGGCTGCTGCCGGCAGGCCCTACCTGCTCATCGGTCCCGGCAGATGGGGATCGGCCGACCCGTGGCTTGGAATCCCGGTGCAGTGGGGAGATATCTCAGGGGTCGGGGCCATTATCGAGGTGTGCAGCGAGAGGATACGGGCCGATCCGTCCCAGGGGTCGCATTTCTTTCAGAATATCACATCGCTGGGAATTCCCTATCTGACCGTCAATCCCCCGGAGGAGGGGCAGATCCCCTCCGGCGGCCAGGAGAAAGAAGTTGACCGTCTGGACTGGGGGTGGCTGCTTTCCCTGGATCCGGAGTTTGACGGCAGGTATGTCCGGCATGTCCGTCTTCTGAGTCCCTTCGTCATCATCTGCAACGGAAAAACCTCGGAGAGCGTTGTCTCAGTCTATTCTGCCGAGCAGGAACGCTCTTCCTTATATGCAAAGGAGAAATAAAAATGGATCAGATTGTAAACCGCATCAAGGAAAAGGATCCGGAACAACGCGCCTTTCACCAGGCAGTCCAGGAGGTTATGGTGACGGTTGCGCCGGTGCTGGACCGGAACCTGGAATACCGGAAACAGGCCATCCTGGAACGGATCGTCGAGCCGGAACGGGTGATCATGTTCCGGGTGCCCTGGATGGACGATGAAGGGCAGGTGCATGTAAACCGCGGCTTCAGGGTGGAAATGAACAGCGCCCTCGGCCCCTACAAGGGAGGACTGCGCTTTCATCCGTCGGTCAATCTGGGCATCATGAAATTTCTGGCCTTTGAGCAGGTCTTTAAGAATTCGCTGACCACTCTGGCCATGGGCGGCGGCAAGGGCGGCTCCGATTTCGATCCCAAGGGGAAATCGGACACGGAAGTCATGCACTTCTGCCAGTCCTTCATGACCGAGCTCTACAGGCATATCGGTCCGGATACCGATGTCCCCGCCGGTGATATCGGGGTCGGCGCCAGGGAGATCGGCTTTCTCTTCGGGATGTACAAGCGGTTGAAAAATGAGTTCACCGGGGTGCTCACCGGCAAGAGCCTGAACTGGGGCGGAAGTTTGATACGGCCTGAGGCCACGGGATATGGGGCGGTCTATTTTGCGGCGGAGATGCTGGCAACCCGCAATGCCACCCTGGACGGGAAGACCTGTCTGGTCTCCGGATCGGGGAACGTCGCGCAGTTTACTGTGGAGAAGATCCTGGAACTGGGAGGCAAGGTCATCACCATGTCCGATTCGTCGGGATATATCCTGGATGAGCAGGGATTTGATGCCGACAAGCTGGCCTTCGTCAAGCATCTGAAAAATGTGCGGCGCGGGCGGATGCTGGAGTATGCCCGGCAATACAAGGATGCCGTCTATACCGCCGTGGATCCGGCGCTCGGACATAATCCCCTCTGGGACCACAAGGCCGACTGCGCCATGCCCTGCGCGACCGAAAACGAGATCAACAGCCAGGATGCCGCTAATCTGATCAAAAACGGGGTCGACCTGGTCTGCGAAGGCGCCAACATGCCGTCAACCCCCGAGGCCATCGATATCTTCCTGGATCACAAATTGCTCTATGCCCCGGGCAAGGCGGCCAATGCAGGAGGCGTGGCCGTTTCCGGCCTGGAGATGGCCCAGAACTCCATGCGCCTTTCCTGGCCGCGGCAGGAGGTGGATAAGCGGCTCAAGCAGATCATGAAGTCCATTCACAAGACCTGCCTGGATGCCGGGGATGACTACGGGGTGCCCGGCAACTATGTGGCCGGCGCCAATATCGCGGGTTTTGTCAAGGTTGTGAACGCCATGCTCGATCAGGGACTGGTGTAACGGCCGGACTGCGCTTATAATAGAGGTATATCCGTCCCGATAGGGGGCGGATGCCTTCAATGCAGGTGTTGATCAGGTGAAATCTGTTTACGATCAGGAATGTGCGCGGGAATTTGCTTTTCTGCATGCCCGGATGGAGCAGTATTTTTATGATGTGACGGTGGATTGCCCGTACAATCAGCCGTATGCTGCCACCTTCCATCAAGGATTTTCCGGCCCCATGTCGGCGCGGTCCATGGAGCTTTTTCTGGCCGCCGGGTTCAGGCGGAACGGAAACTCGCTGTACGCCATGCACTGCGCCAATTGCGCCGGCTGCATTCCCATCCGCCTGCATCCCGCGGAGTTTGTTCCGGACAGGAGTCAGAGGCGGGTCCTGCAGTACAACAAAGATGTGGAAGTCAGTATCGGCCGCATCATGCCGACGCGCGAAAATATGGATCTTTGCGATAAATTCCTGCAGCGCCGCTTTCCGCATAAAAGCAATACAGCTCAGGGCTATTATTCAGGATTCTTTCTCAATGCCGTAGCCGCGACCTATGAGTTCCGCTACAGGCTTGAAGGCCGCCTGATCGGTAACGGGATTGTCGATATCGGTGATAACTTCCTCAACGCGGTCTACTTCTTTTTTGATCCCGATGAGGGCCGGAGGAGCCTGGGCACCTTCAACATCCTGACCATGGTGGATTTCTGCAGGCAGAAAAATATCGAGTACCTCTACCTCGGCTACTTCATTAAAAATGTGGCGGCGATGAACTACAAGCAGAGGTTCAGGCCCCATTATATCCTCGTGGGTTCCCGATGGCAGAAGGGGGAGCGATGACGCAACCGTACAAAGCCAGACTCTACAGGCATGAAAAGAACGCAGTGGTCTGCGAGCTTTGCGGACACGGGTGCGTCCTCAAGGAGGGACGGTTCGGCAAATGCGGAGTCCGGCAAAACCGGGGCGGCGAACTCTTTTCCCTGGTTTATGGAGAACTGGTGGCCGAACATATCGACCCGATCGAAAAAAAACCGCTCTTCCATGTCCTGCCGGGAAGCCTCTCGTATTCAATTTCCACGGTCGGATGCAATTTCAGCTGTCTGCACTGTCAGAATTATTCAATCTCCCAGGCCGGGGAATCGACAGCCGGGACGTCCTCTTTCTGGCGCACGCCGGAAGAGGTTGTCGCCGCGGCCCTTGCCGGAGGCTGCCGGTCTATCAGCTATACCTATGTGGAGCCGACGGTTTTCTTTGAATTTGCCTATGACTGCTGCCTTGCGGCCCGGCAGCGGGGGCTTGCCAATATCTTCGTTTCCAACGGATACATGTCGGAGAAGGCCGCAAGGACGCTGGCGCCGGTGCTTTCTGCCATCAATATCGACATCAAGGGGTTCAGCGATGATTTTTATAAAAAGATCTGCGGCGCAAGGCTGCAACCCGTCCTGGATACCGTGCGCCTGATGAAGGAGCTGGGGGTCTGGGTGGAGATTACCACCCTGGTGATCCCCGGCCTGAATGACTCTGAAAACGAGCTGCGCCGGATTGGGGCCTTTATCGCCGGTATTGACCGGTCAATACCCTGGCATGTCAGCGGCTTCCATCCCGCCTACAGGATGACCGACCGGCCCGCGACTTCCGCCCAGTCCCTGCGCATGGCACGGGCGATAGGTATTGAGAGCGGGCTCGATTTTGTGTATGTCGGCAATATCCTTGACGAAGGAGGAGAGAACACCTCTTGCCCCTCCTGTCATGAGGATATCATCCGGCGCACCGGATTCAGTGTCCGGTCCAACCGGATTCAGCATTCCTGCTGTCCCGCCTGCGGCACACGCATCTCCGGCCTCTGGGAATATCCCGCCACCGGCTCTCGCTGATCCGCCTGCCTTCCGCCTTATCTTCCGAACATTCCACAGCCCTTATTCCCCGGAGGGGATACTTTTCGCACCATGTGCCGATCCTTGAAGAGCCGGTCGCTGATCGTGGTCAGAAGAATGGCGAAAAGGGCCGCGGCGGCGCCGAGCAGGACGTTGTAGAAGGGAGGCGCTGCCAATGCCATCCGGATCAGCATGGTAGAGAGGGCAAAACCGGAATTTCGGAAAACCGTATAAAACGAGGGGTGAAAGCACTCGGAGATCAGTACGACCAGGATATCGGTGAGGATCAGGATCGTATAGAAATCATAGAGAAAATCTGTATGCTCCCGATGCGTTGCCAACATCCAGCCGCCGTGCAGGCCGAGAAAGGTAAAGATGGCCAGCAGGATGAGGGCGATTCCCTTTTTTGCCGAGACAAAGCTGAAGAGGTCCGTCTGCTTCATGGCCTCGTCCGTGGTGCGGCCCTGGATCATATAGTAGTAGCCGAGCAGGGCGAAGATCAGAAGCGCCCCGAAACCGTCGGAGACAATGTGGAGGATGGCCTGTTCGTTGCCGGTGAAGCTGACGGGCTCGGGAAACTGGGCCAGCGACTTGAAGGCGTTCCGCATCAGGATCAGGGAGAGGATCTCGAATTGCTTGCCCACGGATCGCGAAAAGGAGCAGGGCAGGGTGAAGACCAGGCTGATCACCTCCAGGATCAAAACCACGGTAAAGGCCGCCTGGACCGCGTAAAAATGATTGTCCGGAATGAGCCCGCCCAGCATGCCGGGGATGCAGGCCTGCCGTTTCAGCTCGATGATCACCAGGCTGGCCAGAAAAAAGAGGACCAGGCCGATGGAGATCTTGCGATGCATCTTCTCATGTTCCCAGAGAAAATGCAGGGGGTCGAAGATATAGGTTATTTTTTCGTAGAGTACATACATTGTAAAACAATTTTCTTTCAACAATTGGAAAAGGAGTTAAGGGGTAGCCGCAATGATCAGGAAGAAGGGGATGCTTTTTCACAAAAAAAGACAATACCATTGATTGGATGATTCGGCAAATCGAAACCGGTGATCCATTTACTCAGCAAAAGAGCAGGCTGCCGAAAAACCGGGGGAGATGGAAATCAGGCCTTGGTGCGTCGACCGGCGCCCAGGTCAGCCAGTGGGGATGCGAGGTGGCGTCGGCGCATTTGTAGAAATTTCCGCGCCAGAGTGCACCGGGAGCGGGTCTGACCTGCAGTGCTTCTCCCAGAAGCGCAAGAGGAATGCGGCAGCTGATAGTCCAGGTGACGGGCTCGGTTCTCTCCGGGTTGACAATTCGCGGCAGAGAATGGCTGCATTGAATCCGGTTGCAATCAGCCTCCGGAATTTCGATGGAGCGTGCCCTGTCGGAGTAGGGATGAAAATGAAACAGAAGGGTGCCTCCGCAATTCATTTCCAGGTTGAAGTAGCCCTTGCCGGTATCCGGGCCGGGAGAGAAGAAGAACTCGACGCAGCTATCGCCGCAGACGCTTTGCTGATGCCTGGCGGCCACTGCCCGGACATATCTGTCCTCTACCCGGAACATCAAAAATAGCGCTGTTTCGTCATAGGCCATTTTTACTTCGGTTTTGGGGAAATGGGCAGGCTGCTCTCCCATGGAGTTGCAGAGCTGCGCAGCCGGAACCGTGTTCCAGAAAGGGGTGTCCCACGATGGAGCGTTTTCGTAGCCTTCTGTGCACTGTTTTACCGTGTAGATCATATCGATAATCATTCAAGGTACCCTTAAACTTTGGCGTCTTCCAGGGAAATCTTTCCCTCCCTGCACAGGGAAAAATAGACGCCTGGAAAGTGTTTTTTTAAGCATCTCGGGCAGATGCCGTGGCTTATCTTCTCTTTAGAAATGGTTTTTCCCTGACTCCGCTCCCAGGTGCCTGCGTCATTACGCTTTCTGTCGCAGTAGGTGCAGACGAGTTGCAAGCCCTCAGACTGTTGATCCATGTGGTTTTTTTTGCTCACGGTGATGCCTCTTTTGCTGTTTGGAGCCGCTTCGAAGGTTCCTGATTCTACTGCCAGCATCGCTGGACCAGACGGACCAGCTCAAGAAAGCATGTAAGCGTGACATTTCAGTATGGCACGGCCAGGTTATGAAGAGACTATCATATAAATATATTTCAGGGATCTAACAATTCTCTGTCAACAAATCAGGGGAAGATGGAAAATATCAATGTTTCTCTGGTTAGCATATGAATTTACACAGATAAATAAAATTCATTATTTTTTTTGAGAAAACGGAGGTTGGGACCAAGGACGAAAAAATCAATAAATCGTTCCCATCTTATGATATTTTAGACGGAACAGCGAGAAGATAGCGCTTCCTGGCGGTATTTCCCCAGACGATATGACCGCCGCCTGCCGGGAGTTACGGTGAAATCAAATATGGACGTATGTTTTAAAAAAGTGGTACTGTTTTCGGATTGAAAATGCGCCTACGTATTTGAAATAAAAAGGCATATAGTGTGTGGCAGGCATTTCTCGCGGCCGCTGGAAGAAGAGACTGTAATCGTACCGGATGAAGGTGCCCTGCCTGAATCGTCTTCTCTGCAGCCCTCGTTGAAGGGAAATGCGGGCAATTTTTGCAGGATCAATGCGCCACGCAAGAACATCCATGAACCGGAGGATAAGAAGAAATGCTTGTGTCGGAGCAATCCCTGAGTTCCATCATCCCTTCCAATAAATTTTATCCTCCTCGCATTGACGAATCGCAATCCTTATTGCGGACCTCTCTTCTTTCCACAAAACTTGCGCAGGAGAGTACGGCTAAAAAAATCATTTTGATCCAGGCTCAGGCCGGTCAAGGAAAGACAACCATTGCCTGCCAGTTCCTCAATCACTTTCATCACGATTATGTCTGGTATCAGGTCGGCCGTGAAGATTCGGATCCCGTCTTTCTTCTCAACGCCCTTCTCGCTGATCTGACCAATAAATTTCCGGACTTCAGCTCTCCCCAGCTGAGCTATATTTTTAGCCAGGGCTCCGTCGGGCCGCTCGACCTTCACCGGTGCGCCACGATTCTTCTCAGGGATCTGGACAGCTATCTCACAAGCGATATCCATATTGTCTTCGATGACCTGCATCTGCTCCCATCCGGGGCGATGACCAATACCATTCTTGAATATCTTCTGGACGCCTCTCCGCCAAAGATGCATTTTATCCTCATCAGCAGGCATCCGGTGAACCTGAAGAGCAAGGCCTTACGAAACGGCAACAGTATTTCCTTTCTGAATACCGAGGATCTTGCCCTGAATTGTGTTGAAATTGAGGATCTTTTCAATACCATTCTCAATAAGAACATCGATAGACAGGACGCCATGGAGATCGAGAAGATCACCGGCGGCTGGATTATGGGCATTGTCCTGGCCAGCCATCCGGTATCCGGGCGCGGGCAGTTCTGGAAAAAAAGGCGGTTTTCTCCTTCTCTTGCCCTGGAACACGGACATATGCTGGAATACTTTCAGGAAGAGATTTTCGATCAGATACCGGATTTTCTCCATACTCCTTTTCTTCAGCTGTCGCTGATCAATGAGATCCCGGTGGATCTTGCCACGCAAATAACCGGTATACAGGATATGGAGACCATCCTGTCCGGCATGGCCCATGAGAATTTTTTTGTCTATAGATTGGATGACTCCCACCAGGTTTTTCGTTTTCATCATTTCTTTCAGGAATTTTTGCAGTTACGGGTTTGCGAGGCCTTTACCCCCGAGGCGATTAAAGCTATTCATACCCTTGAGGCGGAATACTATCTGCAAAAAAATATGCTGGAAAAGGCCCTTGCCAGTTATGAGAGGGCCGGTGATTACAAGACCATGGACAGGATTCTGCAGTATCAGGGGATGCAGTTGATTGAAAAGAACCGGACTCTGACGATCCTCTCCCTCCTTCAGACCATCCCGCAGGATATCCTGTATCAGCACAGCTGGCTGACTCTGTATGCCGGACTTCTGCGGATTGACTTCGTTCCCCAGACGACCCTGCCCTTCTTTGATGTGGCCAGGGCCATGTTCATCGCAGACGGGGAAGAGATAGGCGAGATCATTACGCTTTCGCAGACCGTTTATTTTCATTTTGTTATTTCGGGCTTGTATAATCTGGGCGGACAGATCCTAGAGAGACTGGAAGGGCTGTTTAAGAAAAATGAGGCGAGTCTGCCGGTCCATGTGCGCATTATGGCTGCCCGGAACCTGGCCTCTGGATTCGGATTTTTTGTCTCCGACTTGGAAAAGGCGCGGAAATACGCCACACTGGCAAACAGCCTGGCGACAAGCCACGGGATGCGGAATTTTATCGCTTCCACCCGGTTTGTCCTTGGCTATATCGAGTTGTTGAATGGAAATCTGGCTCATTTTCCCCGGGAGGCCGAAAACTGTTTTTCCCTGATCAACGACCCCCTGGTCGGGATGTCGAACAAATTAACGCTTCGGGTGATGCATCTCTGTTATCTGGCCATGACAGGAGATTTTGAGAACTACCTTCACCAGCAGCAGGTCCTGAAGGACTGTATTGATCAGGAGGTGATCACGCAGACTGTTGCCGCACCCTATGTCTGTGTCTGGATGTGCAGCGGCCTCATTTCCTTAGGCGAGTTGGAAAAAGGCCTGGAGATCCTGAACCGCGGGTTCGATATTTCCGCTACTGCCAGAACAGAGCATATGCACAGCCAGCTCCTGCAGTGGCAGGCCTATATCTTCGCCATCAAGGGCGAGAGAGAGCGGGCCTGTTCGGTCATGGATGAGTCCCGGCATCTGCGGGCCATCGCCGGCGGGCCGTTCTATCACGCCTTCCAGGTCATTCTGGCTGGTGCGATCTTCACCAGGACCGGGGATATGGAGCTTGCGGCTGCCAATCTGGATGAAGGGATCGGGCTTGCCCTGTCCGTTCCGTCCCCCTATCTGCACGTCTGCGGCCTCATGCAGAGAAGCTATCTGAATTTTCTTCGCTCCGGCAGGGAACAGGCCCTGAAGGATCTGAATCAGGGGCTGCGCCTGATGAGAAAGCATGGTTACAGTTATTTTTGGGGCTGGGAGCCTGTGATGATGAACCGGCTGCTCAGTGAAGCGGTTGCCTCGGGTATCGAGACGGAATTTGCCAAAGTCCTGGCCTGGAAACGGCTGCGGCTTGCATTTGGCGGAAATGGGGAACGCATCCCGCTGCTGCAGATAACGCTTCTGGATAAATTCTGCATCGCGCAGAGGGGGAAAAAGCTCTTTACCCTTGAGGACTTCACGGTTTCCCAAAGACTGATTCTTGGTCTCATTCTTACCGCGAAAGGACAGACCCTTGATCAGGACAAGGCACAGCTGTACTTCTGGCCGGACAGTCCCCCGGCAAAGGCGAAAGGAAAATTCGATGTTCTTCTCGGGCGTCTGAGGAAAACAGTTTCAGAACATCTTACGGTTCCGGTCCAGAATTATATCGTATTGAATAAGGGATTTCTCAGTCTGTACAATACCGAGACGGATATGCTGCGGTTTATTGAAGTCGGCAATGCCGTCATCGCTCACAGCAAAAAGAATGAATGGTGGCAGGCCGGAAATTCATTTTATCAGGCGTGCACGCTGTGGAAGGGAAGCCTGCCGTCCGATTCATTCACCAATGAATACGCCGCCTCCTGGGAGATAATTTTACAGAATACCTTTGCAGAGGTCTGCCTGATCTGGGCCCGCTATCTGGCAGAAACCGGGGACGCCGACGAGGCAATGCGGATACTCGAGAACCTGCTGATATCGCAGTCGTTTGAAGAAAGGGCCGTGACTCTGCTCTGCAGTCTCTATGTCCAGAACAATATGCCGCTCAAGATCAGGAAGGCCATTGAGCGCTATAGATTCGCCTTGGCGCAACTGGACTATTCGGAAGAAGAGATAGAAAAGATCATCGCCGATCTTCTTCCTCATGCGAAGAATAGACCGCAATTGTCGTGGCCTGAGGCGGAAATGTGAAACGGGGCGCAATTCCTGGAGGGAATTCGACTGGGGTTTTATCATCAGGTGCTGCGTCTGCTCCGGAGGGCCTTTCCCTTCCCCGCAGCATTGCAGGCCTATGGATGTTCCGTGTTCTCGCGTGCCGTCAGGATAAGATTTTTCAATTCCTTCTGGGCGAGTTCGCGGTCGAACTGCACGCTTACCGCATATTCGTTGCCGACAATGGGCTGACTGCGAACCGCTTTAACCACTCCGCCTATGTTGAATCGTGAACCGGGTACCGACGCGATGGTCAGCCCCACCGCCCTCCCTAACAGCAGCCTGGCGTTGTTCTTTTTGGAAATACGCAGGAAAAAAGAGACGCCGCCTGCAGAAATATCGAAGAGATCTCCCTTTGCCGCAACCCCTGAGTCTTTCCCTTCCTTGTCAAAGAGGATCATTTTCACCACGCCGGAAATACGGGACCGCGCATACATCCGCCTCTCACGCCCCGTGATGCCGAAAGACGCCGAAGAAACGGTGAACCTGGCGCAGAAATCATTCAGCTTCGAGTCGATGCCGGGGAAATCTTTCTGTAATTGCTGAATCGCCTCTACTTTCAGAGCGGAGACTTCTGTTCCCATGCTGAGGGCGTTGATAGTCCAAACCGATGCCTCGAAAAAGGTGCCTGCACCGAGAATTTCTCCTGCTCCCATTGTCTTGAGCGGAATTTTCGCCCCTTTCTCCTTGAAGAAGAGTTCAACCCTGCCGCTATGGATAAAGTAGAGGTCGGAGTTCTGTGAGCCTTGTTTGACGATCATCTCGCCCTGGGCGAAGCGTCGATGTTCCATGCAATGGTAGAGTGCTATAAACTCATGTAAATCGATGACCTTGAGCAGGGAAGACCATACGGCTAGCTGGCTCTTGCCGATGGTCGCCGTCTTCTCATTTTCGATGATCTCGGCAGTGCGGATGATCTCGGGAAGCGCCATGGGAAAGCAATCCATAAGCAGCTTGTGGAGCTTGTCGGCCTCGTTGAACTTTCTTTGCCGCGCCCGTTCGGTGATCATTGCCACCAGAAATTGTTTCCCTTTTTCCGTCTCCCCTTGTGCTAAAAAGTCATGAACCTGCTGCTCTTTCGAAAGATTTGTAGCCTGCATAGACATACTCAACATAATATCACTCACAATCGTAAAATGTCCCCCCGATTGTAGTATAGTACATATTTCAGGAAAAAACATACGCGAAAGCGGAAATATGAAGGTATTCTTTCTTTTGGCGAGATTTTTATTCTGATTTCTAGAATTGTTCTTTAACATGCAGATATGTTCCTGCAAAGGAAATAGCATAATTACAGGAAGGAGTGTAATTTTTTGTGTAGTGCGGTGTGAAATGGATGCGTGGGACGAAGGAAGTGAGGGGAGAGAAAATTTTCCGGAAAACCTGACAATCCTCTGCAACGTTTAGCAGCATGTATCGGTATTCATTATAGCATCTCCCTCTTCCGCCTCCTACTTTGCAGCATGCGGGGCGCCAATGCGGGTGAGTGACAGGAGGCTATATTTTCCCCTGCAGCCTCGCAATCGTGACGATCAGAGAATTTCTGAGCGGCAGGGCAAGGCCGAGTTTCGGCATGAGCCGCGATTCCAGGCCATGGATCATTAAGTGAAAGACCTCCGATTTTTCCGCATAGAGCCGTTTCTCAATCTCGGAAATAATCCCAAGAAAGGGAATGACGGGGCCGTAATAGTCATGCACAGGGCCGATCGCTTTGAAATCAAATGAAAACTTTTTCAGCGTTGCATTGAGCTTCTGTTCCATGGCGGCATACCAATGGGTTATGCCCCTTCTTTTGCTTTCGAGATAGAGCAGCTTATACAGCCCAAAGACGATAACGGGCCGCTTACGTTGCCGTTTAAGATGTTCAGGGATCTCGTTTTTCGGAGTCGAATGGTAGGACGTCATGCCGTATACGCCGTCGTTCTTTCGTCTTCTCCAGTCCTTGCTGACGGCAAGGCGCGATATCTCTCCCAGTTGGGAGGGCGGAAAATTGATTTTGGATCTATCGTGGTTGGGGCAGTGGATCTCCAGGGGGAAGCCGAGGCCCGAATGCAAAATGAGCCGCAAGGTGCCGACAATTTTCTTTTCATGATCCAATGCGGCAAAATGGACCGAGTGCTTATCGTATATATCGCTCTCGATTTCATCAGGATACTCGCTGTCGTCAAGGAACTCGGCCTCGTGGCAATACACCTGATACCGAAGCCTGTATGTCTCCTTCAGCAGATCCTCGTGCCCGTCCACGCACAGGAATTTAAATCCGGAAATTTCCATCGATTGCCTCCATCGTCAATTCACATGCAATTTGCGCACCACTCATGATTTTCCGGGAATGCGGCTTGTGCGAATTCTGCTCCGGTCCATCGAAAAAACAGTCATCCTGTTTGTTCGGATCTTATGTTTCATGCTGTTATTCAATGGATATCTATCTATAGGGTATGGCGCGTCCAGCTCAGACGTCCTTTATCAATTGCAGGATAAGTCCGCGAAGATGACATTACATATGCCGATAGCCTTGATTACTAAACCCATGATGTACTATACTCTTGGATATACTATTACTTCCTTTTCAAAGTAATTGGTCTCATGCGAAAAAGAAGAATAATCCCCTCTTATTATAGTAAAGTATGCCTAAAACGAATGAAACAAAAATGTGAGGTAAGTATGAATGAATATAGCGAATTAACAGACAGAAATACCGGTTTGCTCACTGAAGACCAGCAGTTGACGCTTAAAAACTGCTGCGTTGCGATATTTGGCGTCGGTGGCCTGGGAGGTGTGATTGCTGAAATTCTTTGCCGCAGCGGGGTCGGGCATATAAAAATAATCGAGCCGGATTCCTTTGAAGCTTCAAATTTGAATCGCCATGTTTTTTGTTATAAGTCCACGATCGGAAGAAAGAAAATCGATGTAGCAGAGGAATTTTTAAAGGATATTCATCCGGGGATAAAAATTGACAAGTATGTATCCGAAGATATTGATAATCTTGATGAGATATTGCATGGAGTGCATGTCGTTGTTCTTGCTGTGGATAAAGTGAAGGCTTGCATTCTTATCAGCAGAAAGGCAAGGGAGTGCAATATTCCCCTTGTTGAGGGTTGGGCGCTTCCATACGGAAATGTCAGAGTCTTCACTCAAGATACAGTAAGTCTGGAACAAGCCTATAATTTACCGAGCATAAACCGGGATATAAGTTCATTCACAAAAGAAGATCTCGCTCAAATGGATCTTTCTATGCTTGAAACCATTTCGAAATTCGAAGGTGTAGCGTCTTTTTACACGCAGGATGCTGAAAGAAGGATTTTTCTTGAGCGCAAGAATCCCTCTTTTGCTCCTCTGGTATGGTTGACCTCTGTGCTCATGAGCCTGGAGGCAATTAAGATTGTCATAGGCAAGGAAAAGCTGTCTTTGGCCCCGGATTTTTCTTTATATGATCCGTTTTTTCAGAAAATTCCCAAACAAACAGCGTAAGGAGACGAAGTGCCATGCAGATAATCAATGCGCATGTCCACATGATTGAAATTCAGGCCATGCTCCGCCAGCAGCCTGATCTGGAGCTTTCCACTGATATAGCAGTTTTCCGTGATCTTGAAAAAACCCTGTCACTGACCGATCCAGGAATTTTACTGAGCCAGATGAAGGAGGCGGGTATCTCGCAATCTGTTCTGTATGCCTGCGAAGCCCCGATTGTCTATGCTTCTAACGAGTATGTTGCCGGATTGTGTAACCAGAATCCGGCTGCGTTTATTGGCTTTGCGTCGGTAAATCCCAACAGGGAAGACGCGGTGGAGGTGATTGAAAAAGCTATTGTTCAATTAGGCCTTAAAGGAATGAAGTTTCATCCGCCTTTGCAGAATTTCTATCCGAATGAGCGAAGATTTTTCCCCATTTACGAGAAGGCAATCGAACTCAATGTGCCTGTCGTCTTTCATATCGGAACCACTCCTTTCGGGAGTATGGTTAAACTGAATCAGGCTGATCCTCTCCTCCTGGATGAGGTGGCCTGCGCATTTCCCGAGCTCAGGATACTGCTGACCCACCTCGGAACCTTGTGGCACAATGAATCGTTCATGGTTGTGGAAAAGAACCCCAATGTATTTATAGATACTGCCGCATATATCTATGAAATTGAAGACTTGTTGACCGAAAATCTCCTTGAGAGGATAGGGGAAGATAAAGTTATATTCGGAACGGATTATCCGATGCCTTTCGGCGGCGTAATGCATAAAATGAAAGACTTTGTCGATTGCATTTACAGGCTTGATCTATCGGATAGCACTAAAGAGAAAATATTTCACAAAAATTTTGAAACGCTGCTTAAGGGAAAGGAAACCAGAAAAATCAAGGCCGGTGATATCTTGAAGTTGCTGGAGGGTATGCCGGGGCAGGGGTAAGCCGTAAGAAGGGATGAGGGGAATTTGACATCACCGGGCGGTTCTCTGCAGGTATTCGATATGCAGTATTCAAGTTTTGAAATCAGGGTGGACGGATGAGAATAGGGGCGATGATTCGGAGGGGATTGACGCTCTATGAGCGAAGAAAAACCTTTAAAATACTCACGACCACTGATCCTGAACGGATCGTCTCCTATGGAGAAAGACAACTGCTGAAGGCCTTTCAGCGAGTCGCATCTCGGATGCCCGCCTATGCTGATATCCTGAAAAATGCAGGCTGCCCGCCGGAAAAAGTGACCTCGATTGCCGCCTTCAAGGATTCTGTCCCCCTGATATGCAAGGAGGATATCTTCCCGAAATACGACATCCAGGACATCTGTATGGACGGCAGCGTTGACCGTATGCGGGGCGCAATGTCGAGTTCCGGATTTTCCGGAATTTTTTCTTTTGGGATCAACACCCTTGAAAATCAGCGGAATGCAGTGAAGGCAATCGATGCGACACTGGACTATATTTTTGATATTTCTCGAAAAAAGACGCTTTTTATAAACAGCCTGGCCATGGGAGTGGGCGTGCCCACATCTCTTCCGGTCGCCGGAACCGGGGTTCGCTCTGACATGGCGCTGGCGATCCTCCGCAAATTCTCTCCCGTTTTTGAACAAATCATCATCATCAGCGATCCGCATTTCCTGAAAAAGATTCTGGAAGACGGTGCGGAGCAGGGAATAGACTGGAAACGTGAAAATGTACACCTTATTACCGGCCAGGATTGGGTGCCGGAAACCTTTCGCAGTTATCTCGGCAGCATGCTCGGAACGGACTGGGAGAGCATGGAGCGGGGCCTGATCGGTGGCAATATGGGAACGGCTGAACTTGATCTCAGCCTCTTTCATGAGTCGCGGGACTCAATCCGTATTCAGCGGGCAGCGCTGGCCGATAAACGATTGCGGTATGCGCTCTATGGCGAGGGGTGTGATATTCAGCCGACGCTCTTCCACTATTACCCGCATCGCACCTTTCTTGAGGTGGTGGAAAGCGGGGCCGGAAGCCCTGAACTTGTTGTTTCCATGGTCGGCGATGATCTGCTGATGCCGTTGATACGCTATAATATGAAAGATGTCGGGCGCATTCATCCCTATAACGAAATCAAGACGATCCTGCACGACTGCGGCTACGGCCACCTCTGCCCCGCACTCAAGCTGCCGATGCTCTCGGTTCGGGGCAGGAAAGCCCACGCGTTATCGGCAGGAGACGGTTCTGCTCCGGTTACCGCGGAGGCGGTCAAACAGGGGATCTATCAGCACGGTGCCGTTGCGGCCTTGACTACAGGCTATTTTCGGCTGAGAATGAGGGAGGGTGCCTGCGTGATTGAGGTGCAGTTAAAGAAAGGGGTTTCACTATCTCCAAACCATGAGACGGCTTTTCGAAAGGCGATAAGCCACTCTGTGGCAGCACCTTTTACGCTGCAGATATATCCCTACCAGTCCTTCCCGTATTCAATGGAGCTTGATTACGAGAGAAAGTTCAGAAATATCTGATTATCAAAAATCAAAAAAAAAAGGAGCCGGGTTTTCCCTGACTCCTTTTTTAAAATCTATTTTAAAACATCTTACGCCTTAAACTTTCTTCTCCCGATGCCTGCAAGACCGATCAGTCCGGTGCCGAACAGAACCATTGTCGCTGGTTCAGGAACAACATTTGCGTTACCTGTTCCAGACTGATAATATGCCACGTCTTCACCATTTGGATCTGGAGTTAATGTCCAATTCGCAATGCCTGCTGCATCGGCAGGATCGCTAGTTGCGGTAAAAAGCTGTATTCCAACCACAATATTAGAGCCAGGGTTGACGGCAGAGTATAATAAATTTGCAAGAGCGCCTGATCCTTGGTTTATTGAAAGGTAGCCGGTCGGAGATGGATTTGCTACAGTTTGCCCATAATCTAAAGCACTAAAACTCCCTGTAAGTAATACAGTTGCATTATCAGCTATTAGCTGGTTTTGTATTTGTTGCTCTGGTTGTAAACCTCCAGTATTTGTCACGTTAGCCAAGTTAACAAGAACAGTCGAGGAATATAAAGTGAACATCCCTCCAGTGGCTACACCAGGACTGGTATCTGAAACACCAGAATAAACACCATAGGTATAAGTAACCCCACTTGTACCAGAAGTATAAAAAGCATTCGTGGATGTATTTGTGGTGGAGCCATAAAATGCTTGAGAAACTGAAAAAGTCCCTTCTGTTAAACCAGTTCCCGAATTTGAATCGGTATAACCTCCATATAGAAAAGATATCGGGCCAACATAACCCGGGGCGATTTCTCCAGCAAGTGTGGTTGCTGAAACCTGACCCGCTAACATGAGTAAACCAATTGCTGCTAAACCTGCTACTGTCTTTTTCATAATTTCTCCCTCTCTATTAATGAATTTAATGATTACCTTCTTTGGGGTGATCACTCGTGTCTTGTTCTCGCTGATTTCATCAACCCCCCAAAAGCACCTTTAATCGCTGATTTTCAGGAACAGCCTCTGAAAATATTCTTCTTCACGGCTCCTGCGTGTTCCCCCTGTAAAGAGGCTATCAAATACTCAACACACACAATCTTCCTTCCTGTAACTTATGCAATATCACTGCCAATTATGCATTTATTCCTTAAGTATCTGTTATCGATGCTCAAAGAAGGATGTGTGGATTTGTGGGGAAAAGAAAAAAAAGGGGGGGGTTCCGGTTTTTCGGAAATAAATTCCGGAAGGTTGTTGGCAGAGGCGCCGTGCGCCCTCGAGAAGCCAGGATCTTCCATCCCGCGTATGCAAGGGAGGTGGTTTGTCAAGATAGATGTATGTAACCGGCATTGTCATCTTATAGGGGGATATCTCCACGGCGAATTGTGTCAATTGCGAGATTTTTTGTATTGATATTATATTGTTGTCTTTCTCGCCCCATAAGATAAGAGCACAGTTCGGATTTGCGGTTTTTTATTTCCGCTTCAAGATGCTGCAGAGATGCTCCGTAAATCTTGACTTTCCCGTAGTAGTCTATTTCATCCTCGACCAGAATCTGAAAATTAATGCCATGCCGTTCAAGTAGCCTATACAGTGGGGTTTCGAAAGCTGCTATCCAGTGGGTAATTCCGCATGCGTATTTGCTTGAGATGTACAGTTCTCTAAGGAGCTTGAAAAGGATGTTCGGCAATTCTCCCTTAGTCTCTTTCCCGCCTGGCTGAACTGAATCGGAGAGTTTGTGCGTCGCTTGTCTTTTGAATTGTTTTGTGATGCAGAGCCGCGAAATTTCAGCAGTACTCTCAAGGGGAAATTGCAGGTGCCGCAAATGTTCGAGAAGAGCGGGACAATATTTTACAGTCGGAAAAGAATGCTGCTGCGTCCATCGAACGAGACGGATGGTTCCTATCGCCTCATTGCGATTGGTGGGATTTGTGACAGAATAGTGCTCCGAGACTGGATCGAATTCATCGTGTTCCAAGCCGTCGGAATAATCTTCAGGATTCAGGAAATTCGCTTCATGGCAGTAGACCTGATAGCGTAGACTGTATACGGATTCGCAATTCACGGGAGCCCCCCTCCGCAGGAAATGTTCTCCCCAGATTTGGCCAGGTCGTTCGCGGAGAAATTTGACCCGGCTGGGTGGCCTGCTAATCACGTTCTGCGCTTGGCCACCTTTCAGGTGCGCTCTGCCCGAGATTCCCTGTCTGTCATCTCCAAGTGTGCGCGCGATTGATTGTCTCTATCGGGAAAATCTATAATAAACGCTTCACCATACCCGGATAAGGGCAATTTTGTCAAGAGTTGAGAGGCGCGTCCGGTTTCTTCTCTCCGTCTTCTTTTGTGTCTTTATGTAAACGAATTCATCAATCTGACACACTGGAAGCCGGGTGCGATAATGCAAGGAACAGCAAGAAAGCCGTATGAAGGGTGCGAGGAATTTTCTTCCACTTCAACAGGGAGGAATGAGGCCTGCGCCCCTGCCGTTCCGTATTGCCGGATAAGTTTTCCGTATGGCGGGAATATTTTGCGCAAGACGCCTTGGAAGGATGGGGGGATATTCCTGGTGGTGTTGAGGTTGGGTATTCTTGTCAGGCTGGTCTGGAATTTGCATATGAATATTGGAGGTTTCTGGCCCTCGGTTGCTGTTTGGCTTCAGCGTGTAGGTCTTGCCGGAGCGATCAGGCGAAGGATGCTCCGAGTTCCTTTCCGGCGAAAAATGAAAGTTCGTCATTGCAGTATGGCACGGCCAGGATATGGAGATACTTTCATATAAATATTGTTAGAAGGGCCGCAATAATGCTTGCGGATCGGAGGAAAAAAGATGCGCTTGTTGATAAACAGGAATTCCCTGTTGCTTTCGTTGATGCTTGGCGCATTGATGGCCTTGTTTGTATGCGGTCTGGCAAAGGCCGGGGATAGCCTGGAGGGCATCAAGTCGCGGGGAAGCCTGCGATGCGGCGTCAGTGACGGCGTGGATGGTTTTTCCGTCAAAGGGCCGGACGGGCATTGGAGGGGGATGGATGTGGATTTTTGCCGCGCCCTTTCCGCCGCTGTCCTCGGGGATAAGGCAAAGGTCATTTTTGTTCCGCTGCGCACTTCCGAACGCTTTCCCGCCCTGAAGAGCGGAGATATCGATGTTCTGGTGCGCAACACGACCTGGACTCTGGAGCGGGAGGCCACCCTGGAAGTCCTGTTTGCAGGAACCCTCTATTATGACGGCCAAGGCTTTCTGGTCCCGGGAAAAAGCGCTGTGACCGGCCTTTCCCAATTGGACGGTAAAACCATCTGCGTCATCGGCAAGACGACGCACGAGGCCGATCTGAAGGCTGTATTCCACAACCGGAACCTGCACCTCAGCGCCCTGGTCGTTGAATCTCAGGAAAAGGCGGCGCAGGCCCTTTTTGCCGGTCAATGTGCGGCCTTTACCTCTGAATCCTTTCAATTAAAAGAGGTTCAGCTGAAAGCACCCGGCGGACCTGCCCAATTCACAATGCTCCCGGAATATATATCGAAAGATGCTGAAGGGCCGGTGGTCCGTCGTGGAGACGACGAGTGGTTCACCATCGTCCGTTGGGTTCTTTTTACTCTGATACGGGCGGAAGAGTTAGGGATAACACAGAATAATGTTCAATCCCGGCAGGGGCGGGGCTCCGGCTCAAGCCAGGGCTTGTGGTCTGATGAGGATGGCCTTATATCCCGTTCGTTGCAGCTTCAGCCCGATTGGAAGGTGCGTGCATTGGAGGCTGTCGGCAATTATGGGGAGATGTTCGAGCGCAATCTGGGCGAGGGGAGTCCTTTAAAACTCGAACGGGGAATGAACCGGCTGTATGATCGGGGCGGCTTGATGTATTCCCCCTCTTTCTAGCAGATGTGAAGTGGGTTTTAGCGGTATGACCTTTTATTTTTGTGAGGATATTCATGAGTGAGCTGCAGGTTGCGGTCACGCTCCTCGCCTTTGCGGGAGTGATTATCGCCATAGCGTTCAATTGGCTCGACATGGCGCTGGCGGCTCTTTTGGGCGTGAGCGTCATGCTTGTTTTCGGGATTTTCACCCACCAGGAGTTTATGAATGCGGCGCAGACCGCTGGCGGTTCGCTTTCCCTCCTGTTCGGCGGGATGGTCGTTGCCCGCACCCTTGCGCCAACGGGTCTCTTCGAGCAGGTCGGCTTTCTTTTTTTGAGAGCGACGGGTGGCAGCGGCAAGCGGTTCCTGCTGGGGCTCATTGTCCTGGTGGCGCCCATCTGCGCCTTCCTTCCCAATGCCACCGCGGTGATATTGCTCGCCCCCATCATCATCCGGGTGGCCAAGGCCCTGGATGTCGATTTTGTAGGCCCCATAGTCTTGACCGCCATCATCAGCAACTCCTCGGGAATGCTGACGCTGGTCGGTGATCCGGCAACGTTTCTGGTCGGAAGCTCCGTCGGGATAACCTTTGGCCACTATCTCATGCGGGTCAGTCTCGGCGGGGTGCTTGCCGTGCTTGTGCTTATCCCGCTTCTGCCTTTCGTGATGAAGGACGTCTGGCGGATCCGGCGCGTGCTTCCCGCCGAAGAGACGAGGAAGAAACTGGAACGTCCCGGATTCTGTCTGCTCTCTTTGCTCGTTCTTGTCGTGATGATTCTGCTCTTTCTTTTTGGAGAGGAGCTGCCCTTTCATCTTGTCCCGCCCTCCGTTTCCATCATAGGGGCCTCCCTGGCGCTCCTCATTATCTACTGCTCCAAGGTCGAACCGGTGGATGCGGTCGTGAGAGACGTCGATTGGAAAACGCTCGTCTTCCTCGCCTGCATGTTTCTGATGGTCGAGGCGTTCACCCGGACCGGCCTGCTGCAGAGTCTGTCGCGGAACCTGTATGTGTGGTTCGGCACGGATATGCTGGTGGTCGCGATGGTCCTGCTGGCCGGGGTGGCGGCGGCATCCAGCGTCCTTGCAAACATCCCGGTGGTGGCGGCGATGATATTGGTGGTGAAAGGATACCTGGTCGCAGCGCAGTTCGTGCCTGAGATTGCACTGGGTCCGGCATTCACCTCCTGGCCGGAATCAACGCTTCCCGTGTTCGTCGCAATGATGTTTGCGGGCACTCTCGGCGGGAATGCGACTCTCATCGGTGCCTCCGCCAACGTCGTAGGGGCCGGGATATCGGCCTCGCATGGCAGGCCCATCTCCTTTGGAACCTTCGCCCGCTATGGCGTTCCTCTCACCTTGTGTCAACTTGTCATGTCCTCTCTGTATGTGATTGCGCTGAGATGGTTTCTCTCGTAGCAGAACGGCGTTTGCGCGTTTTGAACCCTTTCGCGTCGGGCTTGAAGTGAAAAATCGTTCCTGCAGCACCTGCAGGAGTGATCTGGTCCAGGCGACGCCTCCGATTTTATCGGGGAAGATGCCAATGCTCTGCTTAAAAGAGGTTTGATCAAGGGGCAGAAAATGGTACAAGGAGCAGGAGGAATAGATCCGGAAGCATGTCAGGACTGTCTCCTGAATAGGAACATCGTTGATATCAGCGGCCGGTATATCATTTTGGCGACCAGACAATCGGAGGAGAGTATGAAGAAGAATATAGGCGTAGTGAATGGTCTGTACCCCTCGTTGACCACCATTATAGGAGCAGTCGTACAGGGGAAACCAAATTTTCTGACCATTGCCCATGTGGGTATCCTGAACCATGGTATCCCGCAGTACCTTTCCTTCGGGATCAATAAGGCCCACTACACCAATCAGGGGATCATTGAACACAAGGAATTCAGCGTGAACATCCCGTCTGAGGCGCTCGTGGTCGAAACCGATTATATGGGCTTGGTTTCAGGGAAGAATTCGGACAAATCGGCTGTGTTTGACCTGCATTACGGGTCGCTGGCCCATGCGCCGTTGATAGTTTCCTGTCCGGTGGTGATGGAGTGCCGGTTGCAGAGCACGCTTGACTTTTCATCCCATGATATCTTCATCGGCGAGATCGTGGCCACCCATGTTGATCCAGATGTTCTGACCCCTGAAGGGAAAATCGATCTCACATTGGTGAAGCCGCTGCTCTTCGACATGCAGGGCATGAGGTACCTGGCCCTGGGGCCAGAAGTGGCGAAATGCTGGAATGTAGGCAAGGCCATGAAAAAAACAGGCAAATCTTAGGGACGTTGAGAAGACAGGGTATCCTGATAAGGGCAACGTAACAATACGGCAGAGGTGGCGCAAAATGAAAAACATTCAGAGGGCGATTGCGTTGATGGCCTGTGGGCTGCTTTTTGCTTCAGTTTCCTGGGCCAAGGCCCAGGGCAACAGTCTTCTTGTTGATCCTGCCAAGGTTCAGGCAATACAGGAGAGGATGCTTAAAGACCCTGGAATCATGGCCATCATTCTCTCTTTGCAGAATGATCCGGATATGCAGGAAGTACTCAATGATCCTGCGATTATGGCTGAACTCCAGGACGGGAAGATCGATAGATTGGTCAATGATCCCCGCTTTGTTAAATTGCTGGCAAAACCGCAGGTGAAAGAAGTGGAACAGCAGATGCACTAGATGGACAGGCGTGCCGGGATGTGTCCCGGCAGGCATCTTGAGATAACTTCGGCAGTCCGAGGTTTCCCCTTTGTTTCCTCTCGTCATTTCATGAAATCTTCTGTAGATTTACAACCAGTCCTGTTTGGCATCATCTGCAATTTCTTGTCAGACTTCAGCTTGTAATCCGTGAAGGGTAAACGTTCAGAGAAGGAGCGGCTATGAAGTATCTTTTGAGACAATTTCTCGTGATTGTTGCATTTCTGACCCTTTTGGGATGTGGGGCATCGCATGTTGCTCCCTTGATCGATGCCTCCTTGAAAAACGATCCCGACACGGTGAAGGCGCAACTTGATAAAGGGGCAGATGTCAATCTAAAGGGGCAGGATGGAGTAACCGCTTTGATAGCAGCTTCCTTGATGGGGCACCAGGATGTGGTCAAGGTGCTTCTGGCTAAGGGCGCAGATGTTAATGCCAGGAATAATAATGGCGAAGCCGCCTTGTCTCTTGCTGCGCGGTACGGGCACAAGGATATTGTAGAGGTGTTGCTGGCTCATGGCGCTAATGTTAATGCTAAGGATAATAGCGGATTCACTGCTTTCATAATGGCAACGCTGGAGGGGCATAATGATGTTGCGGACGTACTGCTGGCTCATGGCGCCAGTGAATAAAAATCAGCGGAGTCTTTGATGCGCCTGTCATTCCAGGGGAGAGTTTAAACGCGCGCCGGAAACAAGAGGGAAATATCTGATCTGTATGCATTATCCATTGAGTGGGCGTGTCCTTGAACAAAACAACCCACCCAAAAGGGTCATTCATTAACTTGCGGCTGAACCCAGGAGGCGGAAATCGATATCGATAGACCGATCCCTTTTGGGTCTGGCTATTTTCTTATAGCACATATGGGTCAAACGAACGGTAAGGATGACAAGGGGAACCCCGATCTGCAGAATAACTGGAACAAACCACAACAATACGATAGAGTTAGACACAGATACCATGATTCACCTCCGTATAAAAGTTTATAGATTCAGTCATTTCGGCACAAACAGGGAGAGCTGCTTTTAAAGGAATCGTCTCTCACATGCTTACCTTATAGCCTAAAAAACATAAGGGGTAAATCGGCTGCGAACCTATTTTTAGTACGTTTTAACAGCGCGATAAGTAAGCGTTAGACCTACAGAGTGCCTTTGGGCTGATTTCTGCGGCGGGGCAGCCGTCTCCTGACCACTGAGCTGACGTTATTTTTGTGAGCAATATAATTCTCTTTGACGGTCTTGGGAGTTGGCGGGTATGAGACATGTTTTCAGGCAGTTCAGAGTGATTATTGTACTCGTGGTCATTTCCGGCTTTCCGGGCACGTCCTTTGGGATGCAGGGAACAGACTCTGAAATTACTCAGATTGTGCTCGGACCGGAATCTGATTGCCGGTCAGCTGGGCAATCCACCCTGCCTTTGAAACTATTTCGCGGACATTTTATTACCACAGCGATGATCAATGGTAAGGAATTGCGCATGTTGGTCGATAGCGGCGCGTCGCAAAGTGCAATATCTCTGCGTACCGCCAAGGTAATGCGGCTGGTCTCTAATTTTGAGCATTCTGTCCATATCCTCGGCGTAGAGGGAACGGAGATTGTGCACCCCGTAAAAGTGCAGTCAATAAAACTTGGTGCGTTTGAATGGAATAATTATGAATTAACTCCGTTACATATTGTGGATCCCGCACATGAAAAAGATCCTGTAGCTCCCGATGGCCTGATCGGGGCGGACCTTTTGTCTGCCTTTGATGTGGAATTTGATTTTCCGAAGGGAAGAATGACACTGTACGACAAATTGCGCTGCACCGGTACGCTTGTGCCCTGGGAGGGACGGTTTCAGACTATCGAGGCAACCCGAGTGCAGGGAAAGTTGCTGACTATTCAGGTGCTCTTGGATGGTCATCCTCTGCGCGCCTTAATTGACACGGGATCGGATGCATCTAATGTCACGCGCAATGCAGCGATTTCTGCCGGTGTGGACAATACGAGAATTGACAGCGGGCCACGCGGTATCGGCATCGGTTCGCAAGGCACTGGTGTGCCGACTCATTACAATCAGTTCGCAACATTAACCCTGGGCAACCGTCAATTTGATAATACCTCCTTGATAGTGCTTGATTCCGCCCTTTCCCCCGGGATTGATATGTTGTTGGGAAATAGTTATTTCCGTTGGCATAAGTTGTGGCTTTCATACAGCACCAACCAGGTGTTTGTGCAGTAATCTTCCAAGGTATGGGAACATATCATCCTGTAAACGGGATTGTTGCGCCCCGGTATAAGACTCGCCAGCTGGCCAAGGGGAACAAAAAAGGCAGAGCCAACTGAACGGCTCTGCCTTGATGAATCTGTTTTGGAAAAATCCGGAATCAGGCTTTCTTCCTCCGGGCCAACCCGGCAAGTCCGACTAAGCCAGTACCAAAGAGTAACATGGTGGCTGGCTCTGGTACTGGAGGTCCTGAGAAATCTCTAGTCATTGAAAGGTTTCCAGAGCTTGAAACACTCCCCCCAGAAAGGGTCAGATCGGTTACCATTTCCATGGTCATTCCATCATAACTTCCACCCCACAACATTGTACCATCATTAAATTCTCCCCCCGACTCCCATGTGTCACGGATATCGATAGTATCAGTGGAGGAATTATACCCATACGCCAGAACCGTATGCCCTTCCTCTACGCCGTCAACTAGTCCGAACATATCAATGAGAACAGGCCTATCGTTATTGATATCGCTTTCAAAATCAGCAAAAGTAAACCCCTTCGATGTAACGTTTGAGGTTTCTTCAGTAAAGATAGAAGCACTATAACCAGCATTCTTTACATATTCATATAAACCGTAGGTGCCATCTTTGCCTTGGAGATGGTTTGAAATCGCTGATTGCGGGGTGAATTTCTGACCACCAGAGTAGTAATACCAATTCGTGCCCCCTGTTGATAAATTGGTGCCCATATCTTTTGCCATAGTGTTAATGGCATTGGTGACCAGGGAGCTTGAGGTTGTAAATGTATTGAGCGGGGGCGTTCCTCCTGGTATGAGGTTGGAATAGGATAGACCGTCATAACCGTTTATAGCATAGTAAGCTATCAGCATGGTGGCTGATGTCGGAGAGCATCCATCCTGCCAAGCATAGTCTGGAACATTAGACAGCACGTCTGAGTTTGCATAGGCGGCCGAATTCAAAAACGTCAGCACTAAAACGGACAGCACCCCTTGGCCCATAATTTTTTTACACATCGCCCCTCCCCTTTTTTGATTTACTCAAATATGTGTAGAACGAAATCTTCCCTTGAATCAGCATGGCTGGACCGAATGACCAGCCTGGGCGAACCATGAAAATTCGTCATTTCAGTTTGGCCTGGCCCGCATCAAAACGATGCCTTCATATAAAAGACACCTCAAAAGGTGCCGCAATTTTTGTGCCAGATTGCATGCACGCCAATTACCCGAAATCATAAAGCATAATATTTCGTTCGCCGGGATAAGTTTCCGCAATTACGGAAAAACGAAATAAAATTCCTTAAAATAGAAATAAAAATGGAGGCTTAAAGAAAGTGACAAGGGCTAGGTGACGCACTATCAGGCAGGCAGGACCGGACCTGATTTTGTCCTTTTTGTTAGGCTAAGGTTAGAGGGGTTCACGCTGTAGCCAGCCATATTTTGTCCATAAAACCTAAAAAGGGAGACAAATGTGGAAAAAACGACAAACGGGCAGTCATGGGATTTACATCATAACTGTCCGTTTTTATTGGTGCACCCGGAGGGATTCGAACCTTGACACCCGGATTCGGAAAACAACCGTTTAAGGAAGTGTGAATATGCCAGAATGGATTAAATCAAAGTATAAAAGATTGCGGTATCGAGAGAGTGATTGACCGGTATCAAAAGACGCACCTTACGGATTCAAAAGGTCTAATCAGGCCTCACCCCTCGAAAGGAATATTTCCTTTTCACTTTGAATTCAGTATCACTATTGATACTATAATTTTATGGATAAAATAAACGATCTCCTGAAAGGGATGCAAGAAAAGCCCAATAACGTCAAGTTTTCTGACCTTTGCAGAGTTTGTGATCACTATTTCGGTGAGACTCGACAGAAAGGAACCAGCCATCGAATCTATAAGACTCCATGGGCAGGCGATCCCAGGGTAATATTCAAGACGGAAAAGGAAATGCCAAGTTTTATCAAGTTCGACAAGTGCTTAAGGCGATAGAAAAGTTAAAGAAATAGGAGGAAGACCATGCTGGACCATGATCATTATACATACAGGGTTACCTGGTCGGAAGAGGACAACGAGTATATTGGTTTGTGTGTTGAATTTCCAAGCCTTAGCTGGCTTGATCAAAGTCCGGAAGATGCCCTGAAAGGAATCCGGCAGGTTGTTTCCGATGTGGTAAAAGATCTTGCCGACAACGGGGAGAAAATCCCTGAGCCACTTGCAAGAAAAAAATACAGTGGGAAGTTTCAGGTCCGAGTAACCGCAGACACCCACCGAGCCCTGGCCCTCAAGGCAGCCGAGAGAAATGTCAGTTTGAATAGGCTGGTCAGTGAGAGACTGGCTTCTTTCTGATAAGTAAGCTTTCACCGGGTAGAGGAGGTCTTAAAAAGCAACTCCTGCTATCTCCCAGAATTCAAGGAATTCCTGAGTTCTCTCCCGCGCAACTTCTCCATTTTTGTGATAAGGTAAATTTTGTTTAGTTCAAAAGTAAAATGACGTCACGATTCTGATAGGGGGTGATCTTAAATCTCAATCGAAATCCGGATGAAATAGTGTTTATCTGTATTGATCGGCATCCTCTTTCTGGACTCAGAGGAAAGGGTTAAGGCGTTGACTGTTGCTGATCTGTGGGTTGAGTATCTTGTCGATCGAAAGCTTCACTGGGGAGAAAGGCATTACCAGGACATATGAGCCTTTCGCAGGCAGGCGGTAGTCCAGTGAAGCGGGGAAAAGGTGTATTGAAGCCTGGGCCGCTCTTTCCCTTGATGCAGATCACCCTTGCCGAATTGACAACCGAAAGGATAGAAACATGGTTGAGCAGGGAGGCCCCGTCGAGGATGACACAGACTCGGCTGGCGCTTAGACTGCTGAAGGCGTTTCTTAACTGGTGTAGCACCCATGAGGTCTATAAAACAATTATTGGTTCTGACATTGTGACCAAAAGGATAACATCAACCCTGCCGAAGAAGACGGCAAAAACGGCTGCATGCAGCGGGAGCAGCTCCCGGGGTGGTTCTCTGCTGTTCGGCACATTGGCAACCCTGTCCATTCTGCTTACCTGCAGACCCTCATCCTGACGGGGCCAGACGCGAAGAGGTCGCTGGTCTCCGCTGGCAAGACATAGACTTTCGATGGAAGTCTATCACGATCCGCGATAAAGTTGATGGTCAACGGGTCATCCCTTTGCCGCCTTATGTCGAAAATCTTCTTGGGTGGTTACCAAAACGCAATGAGTGGGTTTTTTTCAGTCTCGTAGCGGCAGGGGGACGATTACGGTTTCCTACCAGATTTCACAAGAGGGCGCTGGACGTTGCCGGTATCGATGGACTTACCATTCACGGCCTGCGCCGGAGTTTTGGCACTCTGACGGAATGGGTCGAGGTGCCGGTGGGTATCGTGGCGCAAATCATGGGCCATAAGCCGAGCGCGACGGCGGAAAAACATTACAGGGTCCGGCCTCTTGACCTCTTGAGAATGTGGCACATCAAGATTGAGGGATGGATCTTGGAGCCGGCCGGTAGAGAACAACCGGTAATTGACGAGATACAGTAGCCGCTTCGGATAATCAACGGCGGCCGGCAGTAGAACATCGCCCTTTCCTGATACTAAAAAATGGTATACAATATGACATGGACGGTCGAGTTTTCCGGAAAGGCAAAGAAGCAGACTGATAAACTTCCTCGCCGAATTCGTGAGATTTTGTTTCAACTGGTCTGCGAGATCCAGGCTTCCGGGCCAACGCGGGGTGACTGGCCGAATTACTCCAAACTGTCGAACCATAAACACCACTGCCATTTGAAAAAGGGAAAACCTACTTACGTTGCAGTGTGGAAAGAAAGCCAGGAAACAATACGATTGATAGAGGTGATATATGCCGGAACTCACGAAAAAGCGCCATACTGACAACGACATGGTAACCGTCCGGTTGCGTGTCCACAGCAGTAACGCTCCAAAAATCAAAGAATTTGCGCGGGCTATTGAGGAAGGCAATGAGCAGAATTATTCCGTTGCCGAGGTCTTTCCCGAATTTGTAGGTAAAGAGAGGCAGCCAGCTCTCCGCGCTTATCGTCACCGCGAGAACCTCACGCAACGTCAGCTTGCAGAATTGGTCGGCATTCCTCAGCGGCATATTTCAGAGATGGAAAACGGCAAACGCCCCATCGGCAAAGAGATGGCCAAGAGGGTTGGTAAGGCATTACATACCGACTACAAGGTGTTCTTGTAGGATCGATAAACATCTTTCTCCAGGCTATAAATCCGGAACAAGGATCTGTTTAGAATAACCTTGGGTTTGCATATGCGCTTCTCAACCGGCAGGATCGCGACAAGATGATTAATAAGAAAAATATTTTTTGAAGAGTCATCTTTAATTAGTTTTATCTTACTCTGTTTGGAATCAGTTCCTTACGGATTTGGATAATATATAATCGATTATCACAGGTTCACATCTTTCCTCTTCATCTTAACCTTAAAGAGATAAGTTCATTCATAACGATGGCCTTCAGTGTTGCACTACCGGTTGCCCGCATTACGACTAACTTTCCATTGTCCATTTTCTGCGTCCAATATCAATGACGAGTCTGGCAATTGAATTTCGAAGTGCTGCGTGTCGTTCGGTATGGGTACAACTCCAAATGGTTCTTCAGGAAAGAAAATGAGTGATTCTGGAATAACATCGATGGAACCACGATAGAAGTACGAGTTATGTGATCTCCCGGAAATACATCCACCTTCAGGGGTTCCGCGGCAATAGAGTCGCATCTTGTTCGAGTACGGTGTAGCAAGAACAACCATAGGTGAGATTGTCAGAAGGTTTAACTTGTACGGAATCCTACAGCGAACCTCACGACGATAGGCCATGCAGGAGGAACTGTCTTCCCTAGCAATAGAGACCCATGGTTCAAACTCTGGAATCGAATTCAAATGAGCATCAATTTTTTCTCGAATGTTGTTCCAGGCGACTTTTCTTTTCTTGTGATCTACAAACGCGACTTCGCATGGCCCTTTGCTCATAAAACCCGATATGATAGCGCATCGTTTTAACGTCAGCGCATGCTGATTTCCAAGTAACAATGGGCCATCTTTGTCTACCATTGACCACGGCGTACCGGGCACGATCCGTCCAATAATTGAAATATACGTAATGATAGCCAGTATTAGTAGTGTGAGTATTCCGGTAACCATTTTAATAGCTTTATTCCTCATCTTTTATTGGTGAAGATATTTCCACTAAATATTGACTACCAAGATGTATCTGGGACTCAATCTCCTGCAAAGTGGCACACAAGTTATTGAAGTCGCATGTCTTTTAAAGAGCCTAGCAGTACCATTTTGAAATTGCAATTTCTTTTGCGCATTGTCCTGAAATTCTAGTTATTGGCAGAACTGTCTTCCAGGAATATTTCTTTAGCTGGTCCCTTTTGATTTACTAGAAGAAGGAAGGAGAGCAGGACCTATTCTGGTAATTAAAATTCTAATAATTGATCGGCAGAACAAGGCCAAGAAGAAGACATAAAACGACACAAAACGCCTTCCTGATGTTAGCGCGTGGTTAGCGGGCAACAAAAAAGCACCTACCTCGTAAAGAGACAAGTGCTTGATTTTATTGGTGCACCCGGAGGGATTCGGACCCCCGACACCCGGATTCGAAGTCCGGTGCTCTATCCAGCTGAGCTACGGGTGCGTATGCTGTCAGCATTTTTATGAAGCAATGAATATACACCGATCGTCCCATTCTGCAAGAGGTATAGCGTAAAGAGAGATTGACCGGATAATGCCAGAGGGGATTTGAAGCGCTGTATTTGAACTGAAGCGGCAAACACAGGGGCAGTGACGGCCCAACCTGCAGGGTTTTCTGTCACCACCATCCTGCCTCCGTGGATGTTGATGCCTTCCTTGGGGGATTGGAGAGTATCAGGCGAATCTGCGAAAATTGTCTTCGCTGCCATCGTTCCGAGGAAGGCGGTGATGCCGACCAACCGGATTTTTCCTTCAGAAGAGATCTCTGCTGGCTGATTTTATGTTTTTTCAGGGATGGAGCAGCCAATTGCTGCGGCCTGCTTAAGGAAAAATTCATCTGTCATTCCGGCTATATAATCGCGGACAACGGCTTCAGGCTGTTGGTCGTTGTAATATGCTATTTCTTTTTTTGCCATTGCGTCGAACCGGGGTAAAGCTATGGCTGCTCGTCCGTGGAGTTGACCTGCAAGGGAGACGAAGAGCTTTTCGTAGCATTCCTTGATGCGAGGAGTCGATTTTTTGGTCAAAGGGTTCAAGTAGATAGTCTCGTAATTGAACTCTTTTAATTTTTTCAGTGCCGCGGAAATGTCTTGGCTGTATCCGATATGATCTCCGCCGGCGGGAGGAATGCCTCCTGGTGGAGTGACGCTGCTGTTCACTATCAGATCGGTCACCAGGTTGTAGACGATTGAGCCGTTGGTGTCGCCCAGCACGGCTTTGCAGTCTGCCGGAATGCCGGAGCGCTTGATCAGCTTCAGCGTGATAGCATCTTCAATATCTCTGCCTATATAGGCCACCGTGTCTGCAAGTCTGACGACGCATCCTTCAAGGGTCATGCAGGGCAGATCCAAAGACGGGTTCGCTTCCTTTGCGGCGGATTTTTTGTCCAGAGTGTCGAAATCGTGGTAGCGCTTTGCTGTGAGGGTCCGCGCATGGGATTCTCCGTCATGGCAGAGAATGCCGTCCAGGGTCTGGAGGGACAGATTCCAGCCCTTCCCGTTTCTTTCCAGGTGGTCAAGAAACCGGACTGACTGAACATTGTGTGAAAACGGGGGCAGGCCGTGCTGGACGCAAAGTGCCGAAAGGAACGATTCTCCATCATGGCCGAATGGGGGATGGCCGATGTCGTGGCCCAGTGCAATCGCCTCGATCAGATCCTCGTTGAGGCAAAGAAACCTGCCGATGGTCCTGGCGATGCGGGAAACCAGTTGCACATGCAGGACCCGATGCGTGATATGATCGTTGTCGACAAGGCAGAAAACCTGCGTCTTGTCAATATATCGGGTATAGGCCCTGGAGTGAAGAATCCTATCCGCATCAAGGGCAAAATTTTGACGGTAGCCCTGTTTCTCCTCCAGATTCCTTCGCTGCGCGGATTTGCTTGCCGCAGCCGATGGTGACAGCTTTGATTCTTCCTCTCTGTTCAAGCTCTCCAGCAGAGGGAGAAGCGATAGTTGGCGGTGATGACCAGACACTGATTCCGTCCTGCGGTTCGTTATAAAAAGAACATCAAATACAATATCTTCATGCTGCATGATACTTCATTTGCAGAAAAATGCATCTTCTGCGTTGCGGAAGTCTGTTTTCCCTTTGACGGACGGTTGAGGGATTTTCCGCAGGAGGTCAGCGGGAAAATCAAAATTCCCTCAATCTATGCCTTTGATTGATGAAATCAGTTGGGCCGTTTTTTGCCTGATGGAAATTTGTCACAGAATGTGTATAATAATCCGGAAGATGAGCCCTGCGGAAAAAGGCCTTGCCGGGTTGTGGTCTGGAGCGTTATAGAGGTGGATGAAATGAAAATAACTATCGAATATTGCACACAATGAAATTATCAGCCCCGGGCTTCCGGTCTGGAAGCGGAGTTGAAGAGCGCACTGGGGGCGGAGGTGCTTCTGGTTCCGTCGTCTGGCGGAGTCTTTGAGGTTGCGGTTGAAGGGAAAAATATTTTTTCAAAAAAGGAATTGAAACGTTTCCCCGATGAGGGCGAGATACTGCGGCTTATCCGGCAAATTTATGATAACAGGGATGATTAAGCGTGTTTCTCGTTGATATTCTGGCAATGGGCGACACAATCCTTGCAGTCGATCTGGGTCTTCCCGAGGGTATGAAAACTGGCAAAACCTTCAATGAGGCGGTCGCCTCCCCGAGGACAGACCTGCAGGAATTCGATAAAATTGATCATCCGTGAGATGACTTCAGGGGGAGCTGCATGTTCGATCCGGCAGGCCCCTTCTTCGGCGGTGTCGTTATCGATGGACAGAATCTCTATAAAAAAACGTTTCAGGGCGTTATGACGGAAGATTACATCTTCTGCCGTCTTTTTCCCCTTTTCCGTCATTGTGATGGCCTCATAGGGGGCGTAATTGATCATCTCTTTTTGTGAAAGTGCCCGTAACGCCTCTGTGACGGAGGCACGGCTGACCCCTAGCCGCATGGCGATATCCTTGCTTCTGGCTACGAGTTTTTCCTCAATAATATGATATATTGCTTCTATATAGTCTTCCAGGCTGGCGCTGAGCTTGGCTCTTTTGATCATGGCTTTGTCGACTCAAAGAGAGTAGAGGGAGGACATCCGTTAGGATATGGTCTGTTGACCGATGGTTGCCTTTACGCGTATCGTGTGCTGTCTATGATAAAACCCTTTGATAAACCAGTCAAGTCAGGAAAGGGCAATATGGCTCCTTTAAAGAAAAACACATGCTTTGCGAACTGAAAGTTGAAAATCTGGCCTTGATCGAGTCGTTGCAGCTGCAATTCGACAGTTCTCGAAATGCAGCGCAACTTATTGTTATGACAGGTGAGACCGGGGCTGGAAAGTCCATTATGCTGCGGGCGATTCAGCTTCTCACCGGTGCCCGTGCCTCTGCCGACTGGATACGGAACGGGGCGGACAGCTGTGCGGTGGAGGCCCTGTTTGAGATCCGGCCGGAACATACTGCCCTGCGTGAGATTTTGCAGGAAAGCGATTTGGGCGATGATTCGGCCCTGATAGTGAGGCGTGTGCTGCAGACAAACGGCCGCAGCCGCCTCTATGTCAATGGTTCCCTGGCGACGGCGAAAATGGTGTCCGATTTGACCGATAACCTTCTCAGTATTGCCAGTCAGCATGATCACCAACAGCTTCTGCAGCCCGCGCTGCATCTTGATTTCCTGGACAGTGTCGGAGATTTGGAGGATTGCCGGAACGAATTTTCCCGACTCTTCGCTGCCTGGCAGCAAAAGAACGGGGAGCTTCAAGATCTTCGCAGGCAGGAGAAGGACAAGGAAAAGAGAAAAGAGTTTCTGGACTTTCAAGTTCGGGAAATCCGGGATGCGATGCTTGCAATCGGGGAAGACGAGCTCCTGGAGGCGGAGAAGAAGCGGCTGAAGAATCTTGATCTGCTGATTAAGTTGAGCCAGGAGAGCTATAAATCCCTTTCCTTCAGTCTCACGGATGGGCTGGCCAGGATCCGGAAAAATATGGAGCAGGTGGCCAGCCTCGACCCGGCGGTAGAGACATTGTCGGAGAACCTGTCCGGCTATGCGTATCAGGCTGAGGATCTGGTTAACGGACTCAGGCGCTACTGTGAGTCCCTTGAAAGCGATCCTCTTCGCCTTGAGCAGATTAGCAGCCGGATGGACCAGATCCGGCAACTCAAGCGGAAGTACGGAGAGAACATCGCGGCTATCCTGGTGTTTGCCGAAGAATCGGAGCGCGACCTGGAAGTCCTTGAAAGTCTGGAAGTCCAGATGGATGGACTGGCCAATGAGGTGGCTGTTCTTGCGCGGAACCTTGAGAGCATGGCCAGGGATCTCTCTGGAAAACGCAGAACGGCCGCCCTGAATCTGGAAAAGGCCATGGGAGAGGAACTGGCATCCCTGGCCTTCAATCAAGCGGTCTTCCATGTCCGCTGGCAAGAGGTTGAGCCAGACATCTCCCAGTTGCGGTCCAGCGGGTGGGACCGCATCGAGTTCTTCTTTTCGGCCAACCCCGGAGAGCCGGCCCGGCCTCTGGTCAAGGTCGCCTCAGGCGGAGAACTTTCCCGTTTGATGCTGGCTTTGAAGTGTCTGCTTGCCAAAAGGGATATGGTGGAAACGGTCATTTTTGACGAGGTGGACGCAGGTATCGGCGGGGAGGCCGCCGAGGCCGTGGCCCGGAAGATACAGGAGCTGTCCGGGCACCATCAGGTCTTCTGCATCACCCACCTGCCGCAGATAGCCGCACGGGGAACCGATCATTTTCTGGTCATGAAGAGCGTTGCTGACGGGCGTACCCAGTCGTCATTTTCCCTTCTGAACAGAGAGGAACGGGTAGGCGAACTGGCCAGGATGCTGGCCGGGGACTCTGTCTCGGCGAGGTCCCAGGCCTGGGCTCAGGAACTGCTTGAAAAAGGAGTGGTTCGATAATGGTGCGCGCGCTGGCGTTGTTTTCGGGCGGGCTGGATTCGATTCTGGCCTGCCGTGTCGTGGCAGACCAAGGCGTCGAGGTGAAGGCGATTACCTTCGTCAGTCCCTTTTTCGGGTATGAAATCCTTGACGATCCGGATAGGTACCGGCGGGAGATGTTGAAAAAATACGGTATTGATGTCCTTGTAGAAGATATAAGTGCTCAGTATCTTCAGATTCTTCGCAATCCCGCCCATGGATTCGGGAAAAATTTCAACCCCTGTATCGACTGCAAGATATTCATGCTCAGCCGGGCTCGGGAGATGCTGGTGGAATTGGGCGCCTCGTTTTTGATCACCGGCGAGGTCGTCGGGCAGCGCCCTATGTCTCAGCGCCGTGATACCTTGAATGTGATTGAGCGTGATTCCGGCAACCGTTCGATCCTGCTGCGCCCGCTCTCGGCAAAGCTCATGCGGGAGACGGAGGCGGAGCGGCAAGGGCTTGTCGACCGGGAAAGGCTGCTTGATTTCAGCGGCCGGGGGCGTTCGCGGCAGATCGCCCTGGCGAAGGAAATGGGGATCACGGATTTTCCGGCGCCGGCTGGCGGCTGCATCCTTGCAGACCCCATTCTCAGCCGCAGGGTTGCCCGGATCTATTCCGGGGATTTCCTTCTTCCTCCGGAAGATGTCACCCCCCTGGATGTCATGTTTTTCCTTGTGGGAAGACAATTCGTTCTGCCCGGAGGCGGCTGGCTGATTCTGGGCAGGGACGAGCAGGAAAACCTCAGACTTGCAAGGCTGTGCGGGGAAACCGATATGCTGCTGGTCATGGAAAACCGGCCTGGTCCGACCGCCGTCCTCAGGCGGGCTGCCGCTTTTTCCGCCGAAAGGCTGGATGCGGACCTGCAGACTGCAGCGGCTTTGGTGGTCCGCTATGGGAAGAAGATGCCGCCCGGTTTGCAGAAGGGCGAGGTCGATGTCTTTTCCAGCGCCGGAAAGACGGTCCTTATGGCCGACCCTTTGCCCGAGCAGATGATGATGGCCTTTCAGTTGACATGAAGCCGAAGTCAGCGTCCGGACTCAGTCTCCATTCTGTGGGAAGATTTCCGCGGGAGATAGACCGTCACCTCTGTTCCGCCTGAATCAATCGTGCTGATCACCAGTTCGCCCTGATGGAGGTGGATAGCCTTCTGGGCCAGGCTGAGACCTAAACCCGTGCCGTAGACCTTGGTCGTAAAAAATGGTTCGGTGACCCTCTTTTTATGCACCACGTGGATCCCTTCGCCGGAGTCTTTGATCGAAATCATGACATTGGTTTCCGACTGCCGGAGGGTAATATCCAGGTTACCGCCGTCGAGCATGGCCTCCAGGCCGTTTTTGATGATATGAACCAGGGCAAGATAGATCTGTTCCTGATCGATGAAGAGCTCGGAAATAGGACCTTCAACTGTCAGTGTGGCCCTGACGTCAAAGTGGTCGAAATCCGATTGCAGAAGGGCGATAACCCGCTCAACCAGCTGAACAGGGTCGGAAAGTTTGGGCGCAAGTTCAACGCGTCTGGTGAAATCAAAGAGATTGTTGAGAATTTTTTCCAGCCGCTCTGCCTCCTTGGCGATGACTTCAAGGAAGAGCTGAGGGTCGGTGGGCGGTTTTTTCAAGAGCCTTCTGGTCAGTCCCCCGATGGACAGGACCGGATTCCTGATTTCATGATAGACTTGGGCGGAAATCTGGCCCAGGGCTGCGGAGCGTTCTGCTTCGACCAGCAGTTCCTTGTCTCTGTTGGCATCGGCGTTGAGCCTGCTCAAATGGTCCTTCTGCCCCAATTCCATACTGACATCGGTCAGATATCCGGGAGACAGGCATATCCCATCCTGCTCGAAAGTGGTGATCGATGCCCAGTCCTTCAGCCAGACGATCCGCCTGCCGGGAAGCTGCACTTTGTAGACGGCCTCCATGGTTCCGGTTCTGCCGGTTATTTCACGCAGGAGATGCTTCCGGCTGTCAAGTTCTTCCCCGGAAAGAATCAGCTCTTGGATGAAGGGCGTATCCCCGTTGTTTTTATATTCGCGCCTGTCCAGAATGGCGCTGCAGAAGGCCTGGGCGATGGTGTCCGGACCGCAATGAAAGAGGGAAAGAAACTGCTTGCTGACGTATTCGTACCAGATTCCAGGCTGGTTGAAGCGCCAGGCGGAGATGTACGGCATGATGGGGATGTCGATCTGATCGAAGGAGAAACAGGCGGCTATCTGCTCCCGGACCTTGTTTTTCAGAGCGTCACTGCAGGTGTCCTGCAGGATCCTTCCGTAATAGTTGCCGTCAAGACAGGTATCCGGAATGTTGGCCATAGTATTCCCCGAAGAGTTGACTGGAGGTTTCGCTTGTCCCTTTTGCGGGCGGAAATCCTCCCCTGCAGGACAGCATGGCCCCGGGCAACCGGTCCCGGTTTGCCGGCAACAGGACAGTCCTCTGTACACTGCTCTCTACAGTAGCAGTATAACCTGCAAAGTCCGGTAATACAATACAGGCAGGCTGCATCAACCGGGAAGTCATTGCCGTACGGCAGCAGGTGTGCTGCTTTGCATGTTATCCGGAGAAGACTTCTTCGACAGCCTGCAGGTAATGCTGTTCCGTCTTCGCCTTTTTGATTTTCTTCAGGGTCTTCTGCTTTTCTGGAAAAGAGGCGATCAGGTAGAGCCAGAGTTGTTTCATCCGTCCCAGCAGATGCCCCGGACCGGACAGCCTTCTACGATATCCCTGGTAGAGATCTGCATGAAAGTCCGCCAGTTTTGCCATCCTTTCCTTGCCGGACGGGGTTTGATCCCGCAGAGAGCAGACCAGGAAGGGATCGGCGAGCACTCCGCGGCCAATCATCCAGCGGCGCACCCAGGGGAGGCGCGCCTGCAGATCCTGGAAGACTGCAGCTGTTGTAATGTCTCCGTTATAGACGAGCTCATGCGTGGAATAGCTGCGGCAGCGCGCAAATCCCTCCAGATCGACTCCGCCGTTGTACAGTTGTTTTCCCAGGCGGGCGTGGAGGATGATTTCCTGCAACGGGAAGGCGTCGAGCATGGGCAGCAGTGTCAGGATCTCCTGCGGGTGATTATATCCCAGCCGTGTCTTGATGGAGAGCCGTGCTTTGAGCCTGGGAAGTATCTTTTCCAGCAGTGCAACGATGGTTTCAGGGTAGGGGAGGATTCCTGAGCCCCTCTTTTTGCTGGCGATCATCGGGGCCGGACATCCCAGATTCCAGTTGATATGGTCATAGCCCAGGTCCTGGAGGCGGGTGGCAAGGACCATGAAATCCTCTGCATCGGTATTGAGCAGCTGCGGAATAAGGGGGAGATCGGGATTGTTCTCCGGCAGCACGTCTGTAAACCATTTTTCCTTGGCGATGCAATGGTGCTGCGGATTGATAAACGGGGCTATTGCTGCGTCGAATGAACCGAAATGCTGATGGAAAATACTCCGGAACAGGGCATCGGTGATCCCTTGCAGCGGGGCTAGATAGAAGAAAGGGCGGGCGGAATGCAGGAGATTCATCGGATTGCCGGTAGTGATATGCCGGGAGCCGGGCAGGCGATCCGGTAGGTGCAGGTTTCAAGTTTTGTGAGAAGAAGTACCCATATCGATGCCGATATGCTATTCTGAAAAACTTCGCGGACGAACAAAAACACAGACTATAATCGAGATGGATGGAAAAAGAAAGGATCCTGCGGATGAGCTGAAGTCCTTTAGAGGCAGGCTGCGGCAGTATCCGGAAAGACTGATCAAGGCCCTTCTGGAGTTTTCTCCTCCCTGCGGCGGCCCGGTGCATCTGGCGGGCGGGACGGTGCGCGACTGGCTGTCGGGAAGGGTTGCTGCGGATCTCGACCTTGTGGTGCGATCCGGGGCGGAGGACTGCTCCCGGCTCCTGCGGTCTGCGCTTGGCGGCGGAACCCTGGTGCAACTGGGCGAGCGGGAGGATGATGTGGCCCGGCTGGTCTGGAAAGGGCTGACCGTGGATTTCACCGGCTTTCGCGGGGACGCGCAGGGCATTGAGGACGATCTCAGGCTCAGGGATTTTACGATCAATGCCATGGCCGTCCGTCTGGCCGATCTGACGGACACTGAAGGCGAAATTGTCCTGATCGATCCCCTGGGCGGGCTTGACGACCTCCGGGAGGGCAGGCTGCAGGTCTGCGGCCATGCCTTTGCCGACGATCCGCTCCGCCTGCTGCGCGGCTACCGGCTGCGAGCCCTGCTGAATCTTTCCTTCAGCAATGATACCATGGCAGCGCTGAAGGCCTGCGGCCATTTGATTACGAAGGCGGCTGCTGAGCGCATCGGCCATGAGCTTGACCTTATTATGGAATCGGACCAGGCGCAGGAGGCATTCAAGGACATGGCGGAATCCGCGATTCTCTGGCATATTCTGCCTGAGCTGCAGGCGGGGGCCGGTCTTCAACAGCCTGGCTTTCATCACCTTGATGTCTTTCAGCACAGCCTGGCAGCACTGGCCTGCATGGAAGAGATTCTCAGGCATCCGGGACGGTACTTTCCCGGCATGGAAAGAATTCTGTCCGGCTATATAGCCCTGCGGGGGAAGAAGAAAAAGCTCAAATGGGCGGCCTTGCTGCATGACATAGGGAAGCCCTTCGCCAAAGGCGAGCATTCCCGGCAAAGAGGGCGGGTAACCTTTTATAATCATGACCTTATCGGAAAGAATATCCTTCTTACGCTTGCCCGGCGCCTGAGATGGAGCAACGAGATGAGAGGTGAGGCGGGGATGCTTGTTGAACTGCACATGCATCCCTTTCATCTCTGCAATGTAAGGCGAACCTCTGCTGTCAGCCGCCGGGCCTGTCTGAAGATCTGGAAAAAAGCAGGGGACGATCTGCCGGGCCTTTTCCTGCTGGCCATGGCCGACAGCCTGGCCTGTCAGGGAGAGCAGAAGCCGGAGGGAATGGAAGAGGAACTGGCCGCCCTCTATCGGGAGCTGCAGCAGACCATCGACAGCGTGGTGAAACCGGTTACGTCGGGACCGAGGCTTATAACCGGCAACGATTTGCAGGAGAGATTCAACCTCTCGCCAGGGCCGACCTTTGCAACTATCCTGGCAGCGCTGGAACTGGCCAGGGTTGAAGGCCATGTCCGGAGCCGGGAGGAAGCACTCGACTGGGTCGGGAGATTTGTACAGCAGGAACTGACAGGAAAGGATCTGCCCTGAACTCCGGCGGCTTTTCTGTTTTCGTCTTGTCAAAGAAAAATAAATGGACTAAAACGTGCGCAAAGTAAGAGATTATTATTTTAACAAGGCAAAAAAGGAGAAGTACCCGGCCCGCTCAATCTACAAGCTGGAAGAGGTGCAGAAAAAATACCGGTTCCTGCATCCCGGCGACTCGGTGCTGGATCTGGGCTGCCATCCCGGAAGCTGGTCGCTCTATGCCTCGGAAGCGGTGGGGAAGCGGGGCATCGTCGTGGGTGTCGACCTTCAGGAGACTGCGGCTGCGCCTCGGCCCGAGGGCGCTGAGATCCACTGGCTTTGCCAGGATATCATGGACCCCGAGATGATTATCCAGGTGCGGAAATTCAGGCCGGCCTTCAAGGTGCTTATATCGGATCTGGCGCCAAAGACCACCGGCAACCGCTGGGCCGATCACCAGCATTCGCTGCAGCTGGTCCGGCAGACCTTGGCGCTTGCCGGGATTCTCCTCTATAGTGGCGGCCATTATATTTGCAAGATCTTTCAGGGAGAGGATTTTCCGGAATTCGTCCAGGAGGTCAAAGACCTGTTCGAGACCGTCAAGGTCATCAAGCCGAAAAGCTCAAGGACGGAAAGCCGTGAGGTCTTTGTTCTGGGGATGGGATATAGAAAACAACAGGAGCCGGAGAGGCCGGCAGAGCAGCCATAACTGATTTTCCGGCCGAAACGGCTCAATCATATTGAAAAGCGAAAAGGCCCGCGGGTCTGCATTTAAAAATTCCAACAGGTAGAGGATATGTCAGGACATTCGAAATGGTCAACGATCAAGAGAAAAAAAGGTGCGATTGATGCCAAGAGAGGGAAGATTTTTACGCGGTTGATAAAGGAAATCACAGTCGCCGCACGATCGGGAGGAGGCGATCCCGACGGAAATCCCCGTCTGCGTTCGGCCATTATCACCGCCAAGACCGAGAATATGCCCAAAGAGAATATTGCCCGGGCCATCAAAAAGGGCACGGGCGAGATCGCAGGCGAGATCTACGAGGAGATCCTTTATGAGGGATACGGGCCTGGCGGAGTGGCCGTCCTGGTTGAGTGCATGACCGACAACAGAAACAGGACCGTCGCCGATATCCGCCATTATTTTGCCAAGAGCAACGGTAATCTGGGCGAGTCGGGCTGCGTGGCCTGGATGTTTGACAAAAAAGGTCTGATCCAGGTGGACAAGAAGGGGCTGACCGAAGAGGAGATCATGGAGATGGCTCTGGAGGCCGGGGCCGAGGATGTGGTCGAAGAGGAAAATGAGTTCCAGGTCTTCACCACGCCGGAGAGTTTTGACGATGTCCGGGATGCCCTGGAGAAGGCCGGCGTCAAGACGCTGGAGGCCTCGGTATCGAGGATTCCGCAGAACACTGTCGAGGTGACGGAGGAAAAACCCGCCAAGGCGCTTTTGAAGCTGCTGGAAAGCCTGGAAGATCACGATGACGTGCAGAGCGTGCATGCCAATTTCGACATCGACGATGAGTTGATGGAAAGGCTTTCGTAGAATTTCCGTACTCTTTGGAACCCTCACCTGATGGTGTGTTCAGGGAGACAACGCCTGGTTTCTGCCGGGAATGAGGAAGGATGATCAGCTCTTGGACTGCATGCAGCACGGTATAGCGGAGCGCATTCTCGGTATAGATCCCGGTTCCCGGATAACCGGCTACGGGGTTATTGATGTGGTTCGGGGGCAGCTGCGTTTTGTCTCCTGCGGCGTGATCCGGACTACGCCGAAGTATCCTTTTGCCCACCGCCTCAACGAGATTTTCGACGGGATCAATGAGGTGGTGCAGATCCACAGCCCCGAGGTGGCCGCCGTGGAAGATGTCTTTCTGTCAAACAATCCCCGCTCGGCATTAAAACTCGGCCAGGCGCGGGGGGCGGCCATTGTCGCCGCCATGCAGAATGGCCTGACGGTCAGGGATTATCCCGCCAGGCTGATCAAGCAGGCGGTGGTCGGCTACGGACAGGCGGAAAAGGCTCAGATTCAGCATATGGTCCGGATGCTCCTGGGCCTTTCGGCTGCCCCCAGCGCCGATGCTGCGGACGCTCTGGCCGTGGCTATTTGTCACGCCAACACCTTACGGATATGAAAAAAGTATGATAGCAACACTTTCGGGAAAGGTCCTGATGAAGGGGGCGGACAGGGTTGTCATCGATGTGTCCGGGGTCGGCTATGAGGTCTTTCTGTCCACCGACGGGATCTCCCGGCTGCCCGAGAGGAATGAGGACACCTTTCTGCATATCCATACCTATGTCCGGGAAGACGCCATCCTTTTGTACGGCTTCATCGAGGAGGCGGAGAAAGAGATGTTTCTGATCTTGAAGACCGTCTCGGGCATCGGCCCCAAGCTGGCCCTGGCCATTCTGTCCGGGATGCGGGTGGGCGAACTGAGCTCGGCTATCTGTACCCAGGATGTGAAACGGCTGACCGGTCTGCCCGGGGTCGGGAAGAGGACCGCGGAGCGCCTCTGTGTTGAACTCAAGGATAAAGTCGGGCATTTGGGGACGCTTGAGGAGGGCGGCGTCAGGACTGCAGTGAGCATGAATGCCGCAGACGGATCGCTGGTTTCCGACGTTCTGTCCGTTTTTGCAAACCTGGGCTATCCCGATCCTGTGGCCAGGCAGGCGCTGACAGCTGTAAAACGGCGGGTTGGTGACGAGCGTTTCGCCGCCCTGACCCTGGAAGAGATGATTAAGGAAGGACTGCGGGCATTGGCATGATACAAGAAGAGGATATCGGTTCGGAGGACCGCCTGGTCAATCCGGAACCTGTCGCCCGTGAAAAGGCCAGCGACAATGCCTTGCGTCCCAAAAGGCTTGCCGAGTATATCGGCCAGGAGCAGGTGCGCAAGAGCCTGGAGATCTTCATCCAGGCCGCGAGGGGGAGGAGAGAGCCGCTGGATCACGTGCTTTTTCACGGGTTTCCGGGGCTTGGCAAGACAACCCTCTCCTACATCATCGCCAACGAGATGGGGGCTGGCATCAAGGTCACCTCCGGGCCGGTCATCGAACGGCAGGGCGACCTGGCCGCCATCCTGACCGGACTGCAGGAGGGGGATGTCCTTTTTATCGATGAAATCCACAGGTTGAATCATGTCGTCGAGGAGATCCTCTACCCGGCCATGGAGGATTTTCAGTTGGATCTGATCATCGGTCAGGGGCCGGGGGCCAGGTCGGTGAAGATGGACCTTCCTCGATTTACCCTGGTAGGCGCCACCACCCGCACGGGCCTTTTGACACCGCCGCTCCGGGATAGATTCGGCGTCATCCTGAGGCTCGAGTTCTACTCCCCTGAGGAACTGGTGACCATCGTCCAGCGTTCGGCGGCCATCCTCGGTCTGCCCATCGATCAGTCCGGAGCGCTCGAACTGGGACGCCGCTCCCGCGGCACTCCGAGAATCGCCAACCGGCTGCTTCGCAGGGTCCGTGATTTCGCGCAGGTCAGGGGACATGCCGTGGTGGACCGGCATGTTGCCGATGCCGCCCTGAACATGCTGGGAGTCGATCAGTTTGGCCTGGATGAGATGGACCGGCGGATCATGCTGACTATCATCGATAAATTCAGCGGAGGCCCCATCGGTCTGGAGACCCTGGCCACGGTGGTCTGCGAAGAGAAGAATACTCTGGAGGACGTCTACGAGCCTTTTCTCATTCAGTCAGGCTTCCTGAGCCGGACCCCGCGCGGGCGGGTTGCCACTGTCAGGGGCTATGAGCATTTCGGCCGTAAAATCAGCGCCAGAGCAGAGAGGCAGCCCTCTCTCTTTGACGAACTGGAATAGCGGGTGGCCAGCTGGCCTTGGCGTTACAGCTTTGCCTGTCTCCATTCGTTCAACAAGGACACACACCTGAGGAGCAAAGGAACATGAAAAAAAAGAATATTCAGGACTTTCTGGCCATGAAACGGGCGGGTGAGAAGATCACGGTCCTGACCGCCTATGATGCCTCTATTGCCAGACTGCTGCATGCCTGTGACGTGGATGTCCTTCTGGTCGGCGATTCTCTGGGTAATGTGGTGCTCGGCTACGACTCCACGGTTCCGGTGACTATGGAGGAGATGATCCACCATGCGTCCGCTGTGAGGCGAGGCGCCCCCGAGGCCTTTGTGGTCGGCGATCTGCCTTTTGGTTCCTATCAGAGCGCGCCAAGGGATGCGATCATCAACGCCACCAGATTTCTGAAGGAGGCCGGTTGCGATGCGGTGAAGCTGGAGGGCGGGCTTGAGATCTGCGACACCGTAAGGGCTATGGTCAGGGCAGGCATATCGGTGATGGGACACATTGGTTTAACGCCCCAGACGGCCATGCAGTTGGGAGGCTATAAGGTCCAGGGACGGGATGCCGAATCGGCGCGCAGGCTGCTGAATGAGGCCAAAGGCCTGGCTTCGGCCGGAGCCTTCTCGATGGTCCTGGAGTGCGTTCCGTCTCAACTTTCTGAGATTATAACAGAATCAGTCCAGATTCCCACTATAGGCATTGGCGCCGGTCCCCATTGTGACGGTCAGGTGCTTGTTATCAACGATCTGCTCGGCATGTTTGATAAATTCATGCCAAGTTTCGTCAAAACCTTTGTCAATCTGGCGCCGATGATGAAAGAAGGCATCACCCAGTACAACGCCGAGGTCAGGAACGGAAGCTATCCGGATGCGGCCCACAGTTTCTCCACCCAGGCAGACCTGCGGGCAATACTGAAAGATTCGTGAAACTGACCGGGCTTTGGCCCGAGTTCCATCCTCTCTATAGGGGGTTGATGTCCGTGCCGGCATCAACCCCCTTTTTTTATCGTTCCTCGTTTGCGCTTCGTTTTTGACGAAAGTCACAAGCCCCACCTCCCTCCTCAGTGTCCCCCCGGTTGGCAGCGTCTTGCCGCCGTATCCGGGAATGACACCCTTGCTCGTACTTGTCCTTCCTGAAAAATTATAACTGTCGGGTATGACCTGTTTTGTTTGCAGACCGGCCGCGGTTTGGCACCAAGTGCATGAAGCGGGATTTTCGGCTCAAGAGCGGAGGAATTTCCTGGAAGGTACTTTCTGTTTTTTTCTTGACTTGTCTGGATATCTGGGTATAAATGAGGGAAATGGGATGAAATGGGATCTAATGGGGTGGTGTGGGGTATGATTAACCGAAGGTTCCGGAGCAAATACGATCATACGATCGACGAGAAGGGACGTCTGAGTTTTCCCAGCCGTTTCAGAGAGGTCCTGCGCCAGTATGAATCCGAGGTTTTGATCGTCATTCCGTGGTGGGATAATCATCTCCGCGCCTATCCGCTCTCGGAATGGGAAATCATTGAAGACAAGCTGAAGGCCGAGGACAGGGAGCAGCCGGAGGACCTGGATAAGATCATCAGATACTTTGAGTCTGAAAGCATAGAATGTGTTCTGGACAAACAGGGGCGCATCCTGCTTCCTCCAACATTGAGAACCGAGCTCGGGCTGAAAAAGGATATCGTTCTCATCGGCATGATTGATCGGGTGGAAATCTGGGATAAGGATGCCTGGAATGCAGAGCGCCAGGTCGGCCGGGAACATTTCGGAGAACATAAAGAGAGCATCAGGAAGATGGGTATCATCTGATGAGGGACGGGTGCCAGCCTGAACAAATACATCGTTCCGTTCTCCTTCGGGAAACCATGGATTTTCTCTCCCCGCGTCCAGGCGGTGTTTATGTGGACGGCACCATGGGGCTTGGCGGCCATAGTGCGGAGATTTTGCGGCGGACGGCTCCGGACGGGCGGTTGATAGCCTTCGAATGGGATGAACGCGCCATTGCTCTCAGCACGGTCCGTCTGCAGGAATTTGGCGGGAGGCTGACCATCGTCAGGCGCAATTTCGCCGAGATAGCGGTTGGTTTGGCTGAGCTGGGCGTGGGGCAGGTTGATGGCATCCTGATTGATGTCGGACTGTCGTCCCTGCAGCTTGACGGTGGAGACAGAGGCTTCAGTTTTCAACGTGACGAGCCTCTCGACATGCGGATGGATAATCGCCGGGAGATCACAGCCGCCTCCATCATCGCCTCTTCCACCGAGAGCGAGCTTGCGGATATCTTCTTTTACTACGGTGAAGAGCAGCAGGCCAGACCCATAGCGGCGCAGATTGTAAGGGCCAGAAAAGAAGAGGAAATACGGACTTCCGCGCAACTTGCTGCCCTTGTTGTCCGGTCTGTGCCGAAACGTTTTCATCCAAAGAAAATCCATATGGCAACAAAGGTGTTTCAGGCCCTTCGTATTGCAGTGAATACAGAACTTGAAAACCTCTCTGCCATTCTGGATGATGCGGTGCCGCTCCTGAAACCCGGAGCGCGGTTTTGCGTGATCTCCTTCCATTCGCTGGAAGAGAGGATTGTTAAAATAAAATTTAATAAAAATAAAGAATTAAAGGTTGTTACACCCAAACCGGTTATACCCTCGGCAGAGGAGATCGGGGAAAACCCCCGGTCCCGCAGTGCCCGGTTGCGGGTTGCAGAAAAAACTGGACAAATTTGTTAAGGAGGGGAAGAAATGAACATCCACAATTCAGCTCAAGTGTTTTACAGACCCATTCCCAATGCCAGATTCAGGCAGCAGATCCGCAGGCAGAAAGCCTTTTCCTGGGCGGGAGACCGAATGCTGTGGCTTTCAATCGGAAAAATGCTGCTCGTTCTCTGCCCCCTGGTTTTACTTGCGAATCTCTGGCTTGCCGCATCGTTCAATACCTTGGACGCCTCTGTCAAGCAGGTTGAGCAAGCCCGCGAGGAACTCATGGACAAACAGATCAAGCTGCGGGTCCAACGGGCGCAGCTCTATTCTCCCGAGCATGTACAACTGATGGCGGCTGAAAAATTTTCTCTCCGTATTCCGGATAAAGATCAGGTTAAATTATTTTAATGAAGGGCTTCCATGGCCAGGAAATCACGTCTGCGATCACAGAAGAGCAGAGGGCGTAGACTGGTTCTGGTCATACTCTTCGTATTTCTTGCCGTTTCCGGCCACTGGCTTTTCGTGCACAAAGGCCAGTGGACGGGTTATCTTCACACGATATTCCGGACGGGTCGGGAAACATCCGATGCTGACACAATCAACCGGGGGGTGATCTATGACCGGAATCTCAAGGAACTGGCAGTTTCCATGGACAGGGTTTCTGTTTATGCCACACCTCGGGAACTGGAGTCGATCAATGAAACGGCTATGCGTCTTGCTCCCGCTTTAAATAGAAGCGAGGATAGTCTTCTGGAGAAACTCAAGAGCGGCGCCTTACAGGTGTGGCTTGCTGAAAATATCACGCAGGAGGAAGAAGACGCTGTCCGCCGGTTGAACGTGAAAGGGATTCTTCTGCACAAGGAGAAAGTCAGATATTATCCGATGAAGGAAAAGGCCGCTCATTTTCTGGGATTTGCAGAAAATCAGATGGGCCTTACAGGGGTTGAATACACGTACAACATGTGGCTGAATCAGTACGGAGCCTCCTCTGCAAGCAAAGTGAAATCAGCCGATCAGCCGGGAGGCGGCCCGAACACTCAGGACAATCACAATCTCACCCTTACCATAGATCTGAAAATCCAGGATATATTGGAAAAATATATTACTGATATCGGTGTATCTCATGAGGGAATGCGGCTGGGGGCGATCATCATGGAGACAAAGTCGGGAAATGTCATCGGCTGCATCAATTATCCCTCCTACGATCCCAATCATTTCCGCGAATACAAAAAGGCCATTCTCGACAATATTTTTGTCGAACCCATCGCAATCCCCGGAAAAATCAAATCGTTTCTTGTCGATGTTGCATCTCTTCAGTCCGAGGAGAAAAAAGAGGAGGTCCTTCCCTGGGGCATTAATGCCGGTACTGCCAGTGTTGGAAGCGAGATCCGTCTCTGGGATCAACTGGGATTCAATGATAATACGCACGTTGATTTTATAGCAGAAAATGATAAACCGCAGAAAATGCAGATGTCGGTCCTGTCTCTGCAGGCAGATCGAAATGACAATACAGTTCCAGTGGTGGCGACCCCTCTGCAAATCCTCACGGGGGTAACCCGCATCCTCAATGGCGGATTGAAGATCAGTCCCCATGTCGTGGATGGGGAAAAGAACCCTGCTGTTCCGCTCTATATCAAAAACACAGCAGAGAGATCTGTCCCTGAGGCGGTTTCAACCGAGGCGCAGATTCTCTTTGCCGCTATGACCCAGAACGGACCGCTCTCCTCCGGAACCATGGTGGACGACAGCCTATCCTTCACAGTGAACCCCTCCGGCAGTGATTATCGAAGAAATCAGGTCTTACTCACCTTTATTCCGGCCAAAGGATCGGAACTGGCGGTCCTGGTCGTAGCGGACTATGCGGGTTTTGATCCGGCCGGATCGGGAAAAGCAGGGGCTGCAGATCTTGTTTCTCCTGAAATGAAGATGATTTACCCCGTAGTCACTCTCCAGCAGGTTCTGACAAATCTCTCCGATATGATGACGGCGGAAGAGAAGGAGAGGATGAACTATCAGGGGCCTCAGACGAACAAAAGCAGCACAGATACCGTCGAACGCCAGGATGCTGACAAGGGGCAGCTTACAATGCCCGATCTGACAGGGCTCAGTCTTCGTAAAAGCCTTCGTCTGCTTAAAGGTCTTCCCCTTGATATCCAGGTACAGGGGAGCGGCAGGGTGGTTGCGCAGTCTCTTCCTGCGGGAACTGTCCTCACGGATGTAAAGGACTGTACCATAACCCTGCAGCCCAAGGTTAATAAGAACAAGCCGGGAAAGGAATTAATCAAGGCCGGTAAAAAAACTGAGTCTGGAAATGCAAAAGAGACCAAAGGGAATGAGGCCAAAGGCAATGAAGCCAAAAAACCCTGAATCGGGAGGAGGCAAATCCGGCGGCATGACTCCGGTGCGGAGCCTTTCCCGCTTGCTTGAAGGTCTGACCTATACAGTCCTGTCGGCCGCGGACCCTTCGCAGGTCCTGGTTTCCTCAATGACGGGCGATTCAAGGAAGGCCGGAGAGTCAAGCCTTTTTGTCGCCTTGACCGGCACCAAAACCGATGGGCACCACTACTGTGTTCAAGCCGCCGCTCAAGGATGCGCCGCCATTCTCATTGAAGAGGGAAAGATCGATCCCGCTCTGCTGGCAGGCTCTGCCGCCTGTATTATTGCGGTCAAAGACAGCCGCAGGGCCTATGCCGGTCTGGCGGCAAATTTTTTTGAACATCCTGCCCGAAACATGCGCTTTATCGGGATTACCGGGACGAACGGCAAAACGACTATAACATATCTTCTTGAGCACATCCTTGAACAGGCCGGTCTGGCCGTCGGTGTGATCGGAACGGTGAATTACAGATATAGTACGGCAAACGGTAAAGTCGAGGCCGCAGCCCCCTTTACAACCCCTGAACCGCTTCTGTTGCAAGGACTGCTCCGGACAATGGCTGACGCGGGGGTGCAGTACGTGCTGATGGAGGCATCTTCTCATGCCCTGCTGCAGCATCGGCTGGGCGATATCCGCTTCGACGTGGCCGCCTTTACCAATCTCTCCCGCGACCATCTTGATTATCATGCCGATATGGAAGCGTATTATCTGGCAAAAACCCGTCTCTTCACCGACTACCTCAAAGACGAGGGCAAGGCTGTAATTACCTGCTGTGAAACCGAAGCGCAGTGGCCGGAGCGGCTCGCTGAGCTCTGCGCAAGCCGGAAGATTGAAACAGTTCTGGTCGGCCAGGAGATGCGTGCTGAAATCAGACTTGTCCGGGCCGACAGCAGACGTGATGGAACGTCGCTCGTGCTGGAGACCTGCGCGGGCGTCGTGTGTATGGAATCTCCTCTGGTCGGGGCGTTTAACAGTGAGAATATCCTGACAACCATGGGGATATGTCAGGCGATGGGGTTGAATCTTTCGCAGGCAGGTCTGTCTTTAGCCTCTGCCCTGGGTGCACCTGGCCGTCTGCAGCCTGTTCCAGCCGGCCAGGATGATATTTCCCGGCCCGGAGTCTTTGTCGATTATGCCCATACTCCTGATGCCCTGCAAAAGGTTTTGGCCACCCTGGCCGCTTTGCCGCACCGGAATCTCATCTGCGTCTTCGGGTGCGGAGGCGACAGGGATAAAGGGAAAAGGCCCGTGATGGGAGCCATTGCCGCCGCCATGGGCGATGTGATTATTGTAACGAATGACAATCCCCGCAGCGAGCCTTCTGGGCAGATCATCGAAGAGATCCTGCAGGGAGTGCAGGAGACGGGATTGAAACAAAGGGATACCGGCTGGTTGCGTCAGAGAAAAGAGGAAGAACGAGGCTATCTTGTCCTGCCGGTGAGAGAAGATGCCATTGCTGCATCCATCAAGACCGCCGCTGCTGACGATATCATTCTGATAGCGGGAAAGGGGCATGAAAAGTATCAGATTGGCCCTGACGGACGGCGATTCTTCGATGATTGCCTTGAAGCCCGGCAGGCCCTTATCGCCTGGAATCGCGCGAGCATGGCCCAGGCGCTTTCCGGAACATTCGCGGGTCCCGCCGAATCGATCTCCTTCAATACGGTTTCAACGGATAGCCGGGCCATTGCCGAGGGTGACATCTTTGTCGCCCTAAAGGGAGAGAATTTCGATGCCCATGACTTTATTCTGCAGACAATTGCCGCCGGGGCCGGATGTCTGGTGATCTCCAGACCCGATGCCTTTGAGAAATTTGCGGAGATTCCCCGATTTCTGGTTGATGATACCCAGACAGCGCTGGGGGCGCTGGCGGCGTTCCGCCGTCGCCTGCTGCGGCAGATCAGCAGTCCAATTATTATAGGAATTACCGGAAGTTGCGGAAAGACCACAGTCAAAGAGATGACCGCGTCGATCTTGCAGAAACAGTGGCCTGACGAAGCGGAGTCGCCTGCGGGACGGGTGATTAAAACCAAGGGGAATTTCAATAATCTGATCGGCCTTCCCCTTTCTCTGTTGCCGCTGGGCGTGAAGCACAGGGCGGTGATTCTGGAAATGGGAATGAATCATCCGGGCGAAATTGCACGTCTTACGCATATCGCCGACCCCGATATCTGCTGTATTGTCGGCATCCATGCAGCCCATCTCGAGGGTTTGCAGTCTATAGAAGGGGTCGCCGCGGCAAAAGAGGAACTCTTTGCCGGGATGCGTGAGGACGGGATCCTGGCAATAAATCTGGATGATCCCTACGTCCGTGACATGGCCGGAAGATACAACCGGAAAAAGATTACCTACAGTGCCGCTCAGGATGGGCAGCGTCTGGAACCCGATCTCCGGGCCACGCAGATCATGACCTCCCCTTCGGGGACTGTTTCCTTTATGCTGCATGGCAGGAGTGAGCAGATTCCGGTGACCCTGCATGCGCCAGGTGTCCACAACGTAGGGAACAGCCTTGCAGCCGCAGCCATAGCCTTGGCCGCAGGGTGCTCCATGCAGACAATCGTTTCGGGCCTGGAGGATTTCCGGCCTGAGGATAAGAGGATGGTTCTTCTGGAATCCGACGCCGGGTATTCGCTCATAAACGATACCTATAACGCAAACCCCGGCTCCATGGCTGCGGGGCTGGCGACTTTGAACCAGTTGGCTTCGCGTGCATCTCTGGCTATTCTTGGCGATATGCTTGAGCTTGGCGAGGCCAGCCGGTCATTGCATAAGGGGATAGGACGCATTGCAGCAGAACAGGGCGTCACCTTCCTGGCACTCTTCGGACAGTTTGCGGATGCAACCCGGGATGGCGCAGTGATGGCCGGAATGGCCCCGGAGAGGATCAAGATCTTTGACGAAAAGGATGCGATTGCAGCCTGGGTGAAGTCTCTGGGGCAGAAGGGAGACTTGCAGAAGGGGGACTGGATTTTAATCAAGGCCTCCAGGGGATTAAGATTTGAAACTATTGTACAGCAGTTGGCAGTTAGCTCTTGAGAAATTGACGGCGAACCGGTAAAAAACGCCACCGGAAACTTCGCTCCCTGCGGTATGAACCGGGATTGAGTTGATAATCAAGGTATGACAAGGTGCTGGAGGAATTTTGCGGCTGCCCCATGCAGAATTTCCGCATATGCACACGACACGAAAACCGGTGAAAATCCGTATCAAATACTGAAAAGCCGCAAGCAATTGCCGAGGCTTATGGTTGTAAATTATGCTGTTTCATTTTCTCTATCCGCTGCATGCGAATTTTGTCGGCTTTAACGTATTCCGGTACATCACCTTCCGGAGTATCGGCGGGGCGGTAACCGCTTTTCTCGTAATGTTGATCCTGGGCCCCCTGTTCATACGGGCCATGCAGCGTTTTCAGATTGGTCAGGTTATCCGCGATGACGGGCCGCAGAGCCATCTGAAAAAACAGGGAGTTCCAACAATGGGCGGGCTCCTGATCATTTTTTCCATCACCCTGTCGACCTTGCTCTGGGCCCGTCTTGGCGGTTCGTTGATCTGGCTTGCACTCTTTATTCTGCTCTTTTACGGATTGATTGGCTCCTATGACGACTATCGCAAGATAAAGAAAAAAAACAGCAAGGGGTTGAGCGCCCGCGGGAAACTTGCTTGCCAGATTATTGGGGCGGCTGCGGTCGGATTGTGCCTCTATCACCATCCCGGTTTCAACGGACATCTGAATGTCCCCTTTTTCAAGAACATGAATCCGGATCTGGGCTGGTTGTATATCATTTTTGCTATCCTGGTGATTATCGGGGCCTCCAATGCGGTGAATCTGACCGATGGACTGGATGGACTTGCCGCCGGGCCTACCGTAATCACCGCGGCAGTCTATCTGGTCTTTTCGTATCTTGCCGGCAATGTGATCATGTCTGAATATCTGCAGATCGCCTATGTGGCTGGCAGTGGAGAACTGGCAATTTTCTGCGGCAGCATAGTCGGCGGATGCCTCGGTTTCTTATGGTTTAACGCCTATCCTGCCCAGGTCTTTATGGGAGATGTCGGCTCACTTGCTCTGGGCGGTTCGCTGGGAGCGGTAGCGATTATCATCAAGCAGGAGATACTGCTGACCATAGTCGGCGGAATTTTTGTGATGGAGGCTCTTTCGGTGATCATGCAGGTGGGATATTTTAAGTTGACGAAGGGAAAACGCATCTTTCTGATGGCCCCCTTTCATCATCATTTTGAGAAACAGGGCTGGCATGAGACCAAGGTGGTTGTCCGTTTCTGGATAGTGTCAATCATCCTGGGGCTGTTCGCCCTGGCAACCTTGAAATTACGCTGATGCTGAAAAACTCCCTGATACATGAAGGAATGCATGTGGCTGTCATGGGGCTCGGCATCTCAGGCCGGGCTGCTGTCCGCTATCTGCTTGGATGCGGGGCGAAGGTCTCCGTTTCGGATGCCGGAGACCTCTCCAGGATAAAGAAAGAGGATCTGGATTTCCTCCGCGCCTCCGGGGTTGGCCTTGAATGCGGCGGGCATAGCGCAGGATTTCTCAGAGGGGCGGATTTGATCATGCTGAGTCCGGGTATTCCCTTCAATCTGCCGGTGCTTGATGAGGCGAAATCGCGGAATGTTCCGGTGCTGGGAGAGCTTGCGATAGCGGGGCCGGCCCTTGATGCCACGGTCATTGCCATCACCGGCACCAACGGTAAAACAACCGTGACGTCCCTGATCGGTGAGTTGCTGCGGCAGGCCGGAAGAAAGGTCTTTGTGGGCGGCAATATCGGTGTTCCGCTCTTTGAGCATCTCGTAAGCGGAGAGCCCGTGGATGTGGCGGTGCTGGAGGTTTCGAGTTTTCAGCTGGAAACGGCGGGGACCTTCAGGCCCGACGTGGCGCTGCTTTTGAATATCACTCCTGACCATCTGGACCGTCATGGAGACCTTGCCGGGTACGCTGCCGTCAAGAAACGTATCTTCATGCATCAGCGCCCCGATGATGTCGCAATTCTGGGCGGGGATGACCCTCTCTGCCGGGAGATGGCTGCCGGATTCAAGGGGAGAAAGGTCCTGCTTTTCGGGAAGGGAGGTGCGTGCCAGGCCAGGGTTGGTTCGGACGCCGTCGTTTTTGCCTCAGGCGGTGCGGAGGAAATCTATTCCCTTTCGGAGACGGCACTTGCCGGCAATACCGGGGGGCTGAACAGCGCCGCTGCGATTCTTGCCGCCCGAGCCGTTGGCTGCAGGCCGGAAGATATCCGCAGAGGGCTTGCCGAATTCAGACCGGGGCCGCATCGTTTGGCCAAGGTTGGCGAAATCAAAGGGGTCTCGTATTATGATGACTCCAAGGCCACCAATACCGGCGCTGTCCTCAGCGCCCTGGCTCAGTTTGAAAGCAATATCATGCTGATAGCAGGAGGCAGGGATAAGGGCGACGACTATGGCCTGCTGCGTGAGGCCGTGGCCCAAAAGGTCCGTAAGCTGATCCTGATTGGGGAGGCGGCGGATAAGATCGCAGCCGCGTTGCAGGGAACGGTGGCGATTTGCTTTGCGTCTTCCATGGATGAAGCGGTGAAAACGGCCGCCGGTGAGGCCGTGGCCGGCGACAGTGTGCTGATGTCACCCGCCTGCTCAAGTTTTGATATGTTTGACAATTACGGACACAGAGGGCGGGCGTTTGCCGAGGCGGTGGAAAAGGTGAAAGAAATGCAGGGAATATTGTCCTGATGAGCGAGGCAGGCAGGCCGATACGGCTGCTCTTGACGGGCGGCGGAACCGGAGGGCACCTGTTTCCGGGGGTTGCGGCGGCGGAGGCCCTTTGCAGCCGTCGGCCGGGCAGTGAGGTGCTGTTTGTCGGCACCCGGAGGAAGATGGACAAGACCAGTCTCGGTCAGTACCGTTTTGCGGTCAGAACCATTCATTGTTACGGGATAAAAGGGAAAAATATTATTTCCCTTCTGAAGGCCGCAGCAGTGCTGCCCCTCTCCTTTCTTGAGGCGGCCTGGCAGATCCTGGTTTTTAAGCCGGATCTGGTCCTTGGCGTGGGGGGATATGTGACGGGACCGGTGGTGGCCATGGCCCGGATCCTTGGAAAACCGACGGTGATTCACGAACAGAATTCGGTGCCGGGACTGGCGAATAGAAAACTGGGACGGCTGGTCGACAAGGTCTGTCTGTCCATATCGGGCAGCGAAAAATATTTTCCGGCGGAAAAGTCGATCCTGACGGGCAATCCGGTCCGGAGCCAGATTCTCAAACTCGCGGGATGCACACAGAATCCAGGCGCGAAGCTGGGCCTGGTCATTATGGTCCTTGGCGGCAGCCAGGGCGCCCACCGGGTCAATGAACTGGCCTCCGAGGCGATTATCAGGTATAAAAAGAGCATCCCGGGTGAGTTGAAGGTCATTCACCAGACGGGAATGGCCGATGAGCAGATGGTCAAAGACCGCTATGAAGCGGCAGGGGTCGAGGCGCAGGTGGCTGCATTCTTCACGGACATGGCTGCCTGTTACGCGCAGGCGGATCTGCTGATCTCCAGGGCAGGGGCGACGACCTTGGCAGAGTTGGCTGTGCTTGGCAAACCGGCAATCCTGATTCCCTATCCCTATGCCGCCGACAACCATCAGGAGAAGAATGGACGGCAGTACGTCCAGGGCGGCGGTGCGATAATGATGATCGAGAAGGACTTGACCGGTCCTGGATTGGCCGATGCCATAGGCCGTCTGGCCGGAGATTCGGCAAAACGGGAAGAAATGGCCGTGAATATGAAAGGCCTCGCCTATCCTCTGGCGGCGGAAACTATCGTCGATATCTGCCTGCGGATGGTGGCCGACCACTAGGCGGTTGGGAAAGAAGTTTGGAATCGTGGACTTAAATGTATAAAAAAAACAAACATATCCATTTTGTAGGAATCGGCGGGATAGGGATGAGCGGGATTGCCGAGCTCTTGCTCAATCTGGGGTATAAGGTCTCGGGCTCCGACCTGCATGCCTCGTCGATCACCGCCAATCTTGCCTCTTTGGGGGGCAGGATTCACACCGGACATAAGGGGGAGTGGATCGAAGGGGCCGAGGTGGTGGTTATATCCTCGGCGATATCCTCTGACAATCCTGAGGTTGCGGCGGCAAGAGAACAGAACATTCCGGTGATTCAACGTGCCGAGATGCTGGCTGAACTGATGCGGATGAAAAAGTTCGGCATTGCTGTTGCCGGGAGTCACGGCAAGACCTCGACAACTTCCATGGTAAGCTGGATGCTGTCCAGGGCAGGTCTTGATCCCACTATCGTGGTCGGCGGCAAGGTGGATAGTCTGGGCGGAAATGCCAAGCTGGGCATGGGTGAGTTTCTGGTGGCCGAGGCTGACGAGAGTGACGGTTCTTTCCTGAAGCTGTCGCCGGTGCTCGAGATCGTCACCAATATCGATCTGGAACACCTGGATTATTATCGCGATCTTGATCAGATCAAAGCGACGTTCCTGGAATTTATTGAAAAAGTTCCTTTTTATGGCGCGGCCATCCTCTGTCTGGACGATGTGAACATTACCGATATTCTGCCTCGTATCAGGAAAAGGACCATAACCTATGGTCTGACCAGTCAGGCGGATGTCTATGCCGAGCAGATCAGTTTTGAGAAGGGAAAGGTCCATTTTGTCGTCAAGACTGAGGGGCGGATTCTGGGTGAGGTCGCAATCAGCAGGCCGGGCAGACACAATGTCTATAATTCGCTTGCGGTGATCTGCGCCGGCCGGGAGTTGGAGATCCCCTTCCCGGTGATCAAGGAGTCTCTTGAGAGCTTTGCCGGTGTCCAGAGGCGGCTGCAGGTTAAAGGAGAGGTTGACGGAATTACGGTGATTGACGATTACGGCCACCACCCCACCGAGATAAAGGCGACTCTGGATGCGATAAAACAGGGATGGCCGGAAAGACGGCTGGTCGTGCTCTTTCAGCCCCATCGCTATACCAGGACAAAGGGCTTGTTCAAGGAATTCCTGACTGCCTTTCATCAGGCGGATTTCCTTGTGCTGACCGAAATTTATGCTGCAAGCGAAAAACCCATAGAAGGTATCAGTGCCGAAGGGCTGCTCAACGAGATTAAAATGCACGGTCAGCGACATACCCACTTTGTCCGCGACGTGAAGGATATGGCGGCAGAGATTGCGCCCCTGCTCAAGAGAGGCGACCTGGTTGTTACCCTGGGCGCCGGCAACATCGTGAACGTGGGGGATCTGCTGCTTGATGCGTTGCGGCGCGGCAGGCCTTTGAGCTGAGAGACAATAGGCGAAAATGATGGAGAAGCGCCTGCAGGAGCAGTTGAGCCGTCTTGTGACAAATCCGGTGCAATGGGACTGCCCGCTGAGCCGCTATACCTCCTTTGCCATCGGCGGAGCGGCACAGGCTGTGGCCGTTTTGGAGGACAGCCGGGAGTTGCAGGCAGTGCTTGCCTTTATCGATACCCATGGTCTGAAATGGCGGGTTATCGGCAAAGGAACCAATCTCCTGGCGCCGGATGCGGGCTTTGCCGGAATTATACTGGTGCTGGGGCGCGGGTTCAAAGGGATCCGGCGCTGCGATGATCAGGACAGCCAGGCCGTGATCCTTGAGGCCGGAGCGGGATGCGGACTGACCAGGCTTTCAGGCTGGTGCATTGACCAAGGCCTTTCCGGGCTTGAGTTCGCCTGCGGTATCCCCGGAACGGTAGGCGGAGCGGTGGTCATGAATGCTGGCGCCTGGGGCAATGAGCTGGCGGAGATCCTCACCGCCGTAACCGTGATTACCGCAGAAGGGCCAAGAAGAATCCAACGGCAGCAGATGCGATTTTCCTACCGCTGCTGGCAGGATCATGCAGACGGAGGGAAAGCCCTTATTGTGACCGGGGCGGAAATCAGGCTGGTCCGGGCTGATTCCAAGGCAGTGCGGGCACGGTGTTCCGAACTTATGCTGAAACGCCGTGAAAAACAACCTAAAGGCCAGCCCAACGCCGGGTCGTTTTTCAAGAATCCCGGAAAGGACAGCGCCGGCAGGCTGATCGAGAAGAGCGGCTGCAAGGGCATGCGGGTGGGAGGCGCGATGGTATCGCCGGTACATGCGAATTTTTTTATCAACACGGGCGGTGCGACCGCGGCGGATGTGATGGAACTCATGGGCAGAGTACAGAAAAAGGTGCAGCAGGATTGTGGCGTGCTCCTTGAACCGGAGGTTCATTTCCTATGACATTTTTAAAAAAGATTTCCGGAAAAATCAAATCCGCGGTTCCTGTGCCGCCGAGGAAAAAGGGTCGCCATGTCTTTCGCCCGCAGGCCCTGACCCGGCAATCGTATACTCCTTTTCAAAAGAAGAACCCTCTATCACGGGTTCAACGCGGATTGAAGCGGTTGGGCTCGTTCTTTTCACGGGTGAAGACGGCTGAGCCTCCAGGAAGGAGTTCCCGCCCGGGAAACCGGAATTCCTCTTTTGTCCTCGGCTGCCTCATCATAATGAGCGTTATCGCCATTGCGTATGTGAGCCGTGGATGGGTTGCCGGATTTTTCTCGGGTGTGGAATATTTTGAGGTTCAGGATAACGTGACCATCGACGGATGTCATGTGACGACGCCTGCCGAAATCCGTGAAGTGGGCGAGATCAGATACCATACCAATCTCTTCTCCATCAATGCAGGGAAACTGGCGGCGATTCTCGTCAGGCTTCCGTGGATAAGCGAGGTGACGGTTGACCGGATCTGGCCCAACAAGTTGCAGATACATGTGGTCGAACATGCGCCGGAGGCCCTCATCCTGCAAGGAGATCCGGGTAAGGAGCAACTGTACTATATGGATAACCGCGGTGTGGCCTTTATTGCGGTCAAACATGGCCAGGATCTCGACTATCCGGTAATAACGGGGGTAGGGAATTTCCAAGAGCCTGATAAGAGAAAAGAAATTTTTGGCGATGTCCTTCATTTTCTCAAGCTTGTGAAGTCGAACAACCCCAATCTGCCAGCCCAGTCGATCTCGGAGATTCATCTAGACAAGACGGAAGGAATGGTCGTCTATCTTGTTGATTATCCCTTTCCAATTTTTTTCGGAACTGGCGGTGTTGCAAAGAAATACAAACAGTTGGAAGAGGTGCTGGGAGTTTTGTATAAACATAGAAAGGAAGGGATGCAGATCTCGCAGGTGGAATATATACGGATGGATTATTTGACCAATAAAGTGCTAGTGGCACAAAGCGGACCGGGTTGACAGGAATGGAAGACAATTACGATTTGGAACCGATGGAAGAGGAGACCAAGATCGATAAAGAGGCAGGTGATCTTATCGTCGGTCTTGACATTGGTACAACCAAAATCTGCTGTGTGGTCGGAGAGGCGTTCAGCGACGGAATAGATATAATCGGCGTCGGTATTGCACCATCTCTTGGTCTGAAAAAGGGTGTGGTTGTCAATATCGAGAGCACCGTCAACTCCATTCAGCAGGCAGTGAAGATCGCCGAGGATAAGGCCGGCTGCAATCTCCATTATGTGCATGTCGGAATCGCCGGAAACCATGTCAAGGGGTTTAACAGTCCGGGTATTCTGGCAATAAATGGACGGGAGATCAAGCAGGCCGATATCAACGAGGTCATTACTGCCGCAAGAACGGTGAAGATCTCTGAAAATCAGCAGATTATCCACGTGATGCCTCAGGAATACATGGTGGACGATCATACCGGAATCCAGAACCCTCTCGGGATGACAGGGGTGCGTCTGGTTACCAATGTCCATATCGTCACTGCCGATAACGGAGCGGTGCATAATCTGGTCACCTGCTGTAATAAGGCAGGCCTGGAGGTTGCCGACATGGTCCTTGAGTCCATCGCCTCCGCTCATGCAGTTCTGAGCCCTGACGAGATGGAACTGGGCGTGGCCCTGCTGGACATTGGCGGCGGCACGACCGATCTTGCCGTTTTCTGCGACGGAACGATCCGGCACACCTGCGAATTGGGCTTGGGCGGCCATAACCTGACCAATGACCTGTCCGTAGGGTTGCGCACACCCCTGCAAGAGGCCGAACGTCTGAAAGAAGATTACGGCAGCGCCATCGCCTCGGTCATCAAACCCAATCATGTCGTGGACGTTCCGACCGTGGGGGACAGGGAGCCGCGCAAGATCACCCAAAAGGTCCTGGGCGATATCATTCAGGCCCGGATAGTTGAGATTCTGGAGATGGTGAACAAGGAGCTGATGATTTCGGGCTTGAAAAACAGGATCAACGGCGGGGTTGTAATAACCGGCGGAACAGCGCTCCTTGCCAATATTGTCGATCTGGCCGAACAGATCTTTGATCTCCCTGTCAGGCTCGGATATCCCTCAGGTGTCGGAGGTTCCGTTGATGAGGTGAATACCCCTCGCTGCACCACTGCAGTGGGGCTGGTGCTCTACGGTCAAAAAAATCATTTTGACAGAAAATATCAGGATATGTCTGTGTACAAAAGAGTTAAGGGCTGGTTGAAAAAAATCATGTGATTAGAGAGTTTTTTGTTTATGTGTGGCCCGGCAGATGCTATAGTTTCATACGCTTTAAAGGCAGGGAAATTTAGTTGCCGGTTACATCTCACGTACTACTCAGGGGGTTTATATGCCGTTCAGAATGGCAGAATCGGAAGGCGTCGCAAAGGTCAAGGTCATAGGTGTCGGTGGCGGTGGCGGTAATGCCATCAATACCATGGTTGCCAGCAAGCTTCAAGGTGTTGAGTTTATAGTGGCAAATACGGACAAGCAGGCCCTTGAACAGTCGAAAGCCGATATTTGTCTGCAGATCGGTCCCGGTATCACCAAAGGATTGGGTGCCGGAGCAGACCCGGATATCGGGGCTCAGGCAGCCCATGAATCCATCGAGGAACTGAAGAAAATACTCAAAGGGACGGATATGGTCTTCGTCACCGCAGGTCTCGGCGGCGGGACAGGGACAGGTGCCGCGCCAGTTGTCGCCAAGCTGAGCAAGGAGCTGGGCGCGCTGACCGTGGCCGTCGTCACCAAACCCTTCAGCTTTGAAGGGAAGTATCGGATGCGCAATGCCGAAAACGGCTGGAACGAACTGCAGAAATATGCCGATACCATTATCACCGTTCCCAACGACCGGCTCCTTTCCCTGATGCAGAAGAACAGCAGGCTCGCCGATATGCTGTCGATGGCCGATCATGTTCTCCTTCAGGCGGTAAAGGGCATCACGGATCTCATAAACGTACCGGGCCTGATCAACGCGGATTTCGCCGATCTCCGGACAGTGATGAAGGAGGTCGGGCCAGCTATCATGGGATCGGGTATCGCCGTTGGAGAAAACAGGGCCACCGAGGCGGCAAAAAGGGCTATCGACAACCAACTGCTTGAGGACATCGGCATTGACGGCGCCCGCGGTCTGCTCATCAATATCTCGGCGACCTCGGAGAGCTTTACCATGGCGGAGTTCATGGAGGCCTCCGCCCTGATTCAGAGCAAAGTTGATGATGATGCCAAGGTGGTCATCGGCGCTCTCTATGACGAGACACTGGGCGATGAGCTGCATGTGACCGTCATTGCGACCGGCGTGGGCGATGTCGCAACCAAAAACAAGACTATCGCGCAGGTCAACGACCTGCCCAAGCAGCAGAAGGACGAGTTTGAGATAAGCGGTCAGGGTTTGACGCCTGCCCGGATCAATCCCAAACCCCGGGTTACGGCTCTCCCGGGTTCGAATTTTGACTCGTTCGAGAGCATAGGAACGACCAGCGGTCTTGATTCCATCCGCAACGGCATGGAGCGGACGAGCTGGAATGAGGATCTGCTGGAGACCCCGACCTATCTCAGGAAGAAGGCCAACTAGCCAGCAGGGCAGGGCCAGATGAGCCAGCCCGGTAAAACATGAAGACTCTCTTTCAGCATGGCAGAGCCCCTGCTCTGCCATGGATTTTCATCTACATTTTTCTCTCGACAGGGATGAGAACGCGAAGGCCAGCGAGCAGCGGCGTGACAGTACGCAAAAGTACGGCGAGGAGCCGCACAGCGCAGCCGGCGAAGTTTTTGCTTGATTGAGAGTTGGAATAAGCATTCATTTCGCCATCAGGAGAAGGGAATCAGAAGGCAGAAACAAAACTTCGGACCTCCCGGCCGTCACGCTCTTCTCGACCAGGAAAAAGGCAGCTATCAGAAAAAGTGGTCCGGGCTGCTGCCTGTTGCCTTGGTCTATCCCAACTCCTATGAAGTCGGGATGTCCAATCTCGGCTTTCAGCTGGTCTATTCGCTGATCAACGAAGAGGACTCTTTTGTCTGCGAGCGTTTTTTCCTTCCCTCTGCAGGCGAGCCGCTGCGCTCGCTTGAGTCGGGGCGGCTGCTGACGGATTTTCCGCTGGTCTTTTTTTCCGTGAGCTTTGAACACGATTATCTCAACATCGTCCGTCTTCTCCTTGCCTCCCGGATTCCCCCCCTTGCTGCAGACAGGCCATCGCATACAGGCCCCGGATCTCCACTGGTGGTCTGCGGCGGGGTTGCGGCCTTTATGAATCCCGAGCCCTTGGCGCCCTTTGTCGATCTTTTCATCATCGGCGAGGCCGAAGCCGTGCTGAGGGAGCTTCTGGAACTGCTCAAGAATGCCCGGGAAGGAGAGGAACGCGCGGAGCTTCTGCAGAGAATTGTGCGTATTCTTTCAGGCTGTTATGCCCCTGCCTTTTACATCCCTCACTATGATGAGGCGGGGAGGTTCTCCGGCAGCAAGGCAGCTTCCGGATTTCCTGAACGGATACAAAGGGTGCTGCTCTCCCAATGCGGGAAAGCGGCCCATTCCCAAGTGATGACGCCGGTGGCGGAATTTTCCGACTTGTATCTCACCGAATTGGGGCGCGGCTGCTCCCGCGGCTGCCGGTTCTGCGCCGCAGGCTATGTCTATCGCCCTCCTCGGCTTTGGGAGCCGGAAAAAGTTATTGGCGGCCTGGCCGAACGGCCGGAGTCGATCAGGCGTGTCGGTCTGCTGGGCATGGAGATGGCGAGCGAAAAGACGCTTGCGGATATCGCCGGATATCTGCACGAAAACGGCTGTTCGCTTTCCTTTGCCTCCCTGCGGGCCGACAGGATTTCCGCTCCCTTGCTTGAACTGCTGGCCGCAAGCAATCTCAAAAGTGTCGCTATCGCCCCCGACGGCGCCTCGGAGAGGCTGCGCCGGGTCATCAACAAGGGCCTGACCGAGGAGGACCTGTTGCGGGCGGCAGAAGGCCTTGTCGCTGCCGGCCTCCATAAGCTCAAACTCTATCTGATGATCGGTCTCCCCTCGGAGACACTGGACGATCTTCAGGAGATGCTGGTTTTTATCGGCAGATTAAAGGAACGGATCATGCCGCTGGGACGCAGTCGCGGCAGGCTCTGCGAGATTACCTTGTCGGTCAATTGTTTCACACCCAAGCCATGGACGCCCTTTCAGTTTCATCCTTTCGGCATAAGCGAGCAGCTGGCGCCGGGGGAGATGAGGCCCGCATCGGAGGCCTTGCGTCAGTTGAAGAAAAAAATTACCTTCTTACGGAAGGGGCTTGCAGGCCAGACCAATGTGCACTTTCGCTGCGAGGCTCCGGACAAGGTCCTCTTCCAGGCCGTGCTGGCCCGTGGCGACCGTAGGCTGGCATCGGTGCTCCTTGATATGGCCCAGCGGGCGATACCGTGGAATCAGGCGATGAAGAACAACGGCCTTCAGCCTGAGTCCTTTGCGGTCTGCGGCCATGGGGAGGATGCTGTTTTCCCTTGGTATATCATCGATCACGGAATTGAACACGGATTTCTCTGGCGGGAATATCTGAAGTCCTTTAAGGCTGAAGCGACCAGATCCTGTGAGCCGGGGAACTGCCGTATGTGTGGAGTGTGTCATGACAGGTGAACATGAGTCGCAGAAGGTCCTTGACTCGATCCGGCAGCAGAAGATCCAGTCCGGTCTTCAGCCCTTCAAGCTTGTAAAATATTTTTCCTTTTCCAGCCTCGGTGTCTTCCTGATCTTCACGCTGTTCCTCTCCTGGCTCATCTCCAACCATGCCCGGAAGATCATGCTGGACCAGAGTGAGGATTACTCCCTGCTGCTGGCTGAAAATCTCAATCAGCAGGTTTTTCGAAGATTTGTCATCCCTGCGGTGGTGCGCTACGGGCGGATCGCCCTGAGCAATCCCGAACAGTTTGAAATTCTCGACCGGATTGTCAAAGGATTCACGCAGGGCCTGAATATCAAGTCGGTGACGATTTACGATTCCAAAGTCAATGTCATCTCCTACTCGACGGAGGAGGACCTGGTCGGAAAAACAGACGTTGGAGGTGTAGAGTATCATAAATCCCTGGCCGGCGAGACGAATTCGAGGCTTATTTCCAGCGGATCCATTGTCAGCCTTCTGCCCGGAACCACCCCGATAAATTGCATATTGCGGACGTATATTCCCTTCAGGCAGGTCCGGGAGAATGGCGAGCCCGGCGACGTTATCATGGGGGTTATCGAGATCGAAAAGGATCTGTCCAAGGATTATGCTGCCGTTGTCCATCTCCAGGGACGTATCATTATAGTCTCCGGACTGGTGATGGCCGTGCTTTTTCTGGTTCTGCGGACCATCGTCGCCAGAGGCAGCGAGATCATGGAGAAGAGGACCATGGAACGCCTGCGTCTGGAAGAGAAGCTGAACCAGTCGGAGAGGCTTGCTCATCTGGGTTCCATGGTGGCCACCGTTTCGCACGAGATAAAGAGCCCTCTCGGGATCGTCCGGAGCACTGCGGAGATCCTGGAGAAGCGCATCGCCAAGGTTGCTCCCGGCAATGAGCATCTGGCCAAGATCATCGTTGATGAGACTATCCGGCTGAATGGCATCGTCATGGAGTTCCTCGATTTTGCCCGGCCGCAGAAGGTCAAAAAGGTGAAGACGAACATTAATGACGTCGTCAATAAAGCATTGACCTTCATTGAACCGAAGATGGTCCAGCAAAAGATCAGCCTGAAGACCGATCTCTGTTCTGACCTGACGCAGACAGATGTGGATCCCGAGCTCCTTTACCGGGCGCTCTTGAATATTCTGATCAACGGCCTGCAGGCCATGAAGACCGATGGGATTCTTTCAGTCCAGACGAAACGGGCCAGCGAGGGAACCGGCGTCCTTATAAGCATTTGCGACAACGGTATCGGCATCTCGGAGCGAAAGATCGAACACATCTTCAAGCCTTTTTTCACCGACAAGCATAAGGGAACAGGTCTTGGGCTTGCAATCACCCAAAATATTGTCGAAAACCACGATGGCCAGATAACAGTGCAGAGTAAGGAAAATGAAGGAACGACCTTTCGGATCATCCTCCCCTGATTCTCCATCCCTCCTGGTGGTGGACGGACTGTGCTACCTTGAAAACGGCCCCTATTCTTTCTCTGTGGATGTGGGGGAATGCGTCGGTCTGTCCGGTCAGTCCGGGGTCGGCAAGAGCCAGTTGCTGAAGGCCATTGTCGATCTTATCCCGCATACGGGACAGGTCCTGCTCGATGGAGTTTCCTGCAGTGACACTCCTGCTCCGCAGTGGCGGAAAAAGGTGGGTCTGCTGCCGGCGGAATCCTCCTGGTGGTTCGATACGGTGGCGCCGCATTTTTCCAGTCTGCAGCACCGGTTTTTATCCAGCGGATGGCTGGAACAATTGGGCTTTCCCCCGGAGGTTATTTCCTGGCAGGTCAGCCGTCTTTCCACCGGCGAACGCCAGCGTCTGGCCCTTTTGCGCGCCCTGGTCAATGAGCCGCAGGTCCTGCTGCTGGATGAGCCTACCTCCGGACTCGATGCGGTATATACTGACCGGTTCGAAAATATAGTGTTTGACTATATGCAGGGGCAGGGCGCAGCCTTGCTCTGGGTCAGCCATGATGCGGAGCAGCTGCTCAGGGTTGCTGACCGGTCCTATCTTGTTGAAAAAAAAGGCTTGCTGATCAAGCAGGTCAGTGCGGGAAAAAGAGGACGTTGACATGGATGTGATTACTCTCAGCGTGGCCGATCTTTCCCTTGCGGCCTCTCTGTTGCTCCTGCTGGCCCTGGCCAGTTTCAAGCTGAATCTCGGCCTTGAAAAGAGGATGCTGGCCGGTGGGCTGCGGATGATAGTCCAGCTCCTTCTCATCGGTCAGGTCCTGCGCTTTCTTTTTACGGATGCGGCACCTCTGTGGATCGGCTGCATGCTGCTTGTCATGCTGACCGTGGCGGCGCTGGAGGTCCGCGCCAGGCAGAAACGCAGAATCGGCGGCATCACGGGGTATTGGATCGGCATGTTCTCCATGTTTATTTCCTCTTTCACCGTCACCTTCATGGCCTTGACAGTCATGATCCAGGTACGCCCCTGGTACACCCCGCAATATGCAATTCCGCTGCTCGGCATGGTCCTGGGTAACACCATGACCGGTATCGCCCTTGCCTCGGACAGACTGACCGGCCAGCTTTATGATCAACGCAACATGGTCGAGCAGCGCCTCCTGCTCGGGCAGACCTGGAGGGAGGCCAGCAGCGATATCAGAAGGGATTGCATGCGTACGGGCATGGTGCCGATTATTAATTCCATGGCTGCGGCGGGTATTGTCAGTCTGCCGGGGATGATGACAGGCCAGATATTGGGAGGGACGCCGCCGGTTGAGGCGGTCAAGTATCAGATATTGATTATGTTCCTGATTGCTGCCGGGACGGGATTTGGCGTGATATGCTCCATCTGGATGACCAGCAGGCAGCTCTTCGACAGCAGGCATCGGCTTTGTCTTGAGCGATTGATCGCGAAAAGATGATTGAAGGCCGGGCTGCCTGGACGAACTCCTGCCGCCGGCTGTGGTTTTCTGTTATTCCGATTCCCCCCTTGCGCCAGCAGATAAACAGATTATTGTGCATATATTGATAACTTGACAGACGTTCCTTTATACAGTGGAGAGCATTATGGGAAAGAAAATTGTTGTGGTGGGAGGGGTGGCGGCCGGACCGAAGGCAGCCTGCAGGGTCAAGCGGTTGCTTCCGGATGCCGAGGTCACCATGATCGATCAGGACAGTCTGATTTCGTATGGAGGCTGCGGCATTCCTTACTACGTTTCGGGGGATGTCGCTGATGATTCAGCGCTTCGATCCACCAGCTTTCATGTGGTTCGTGACAGGAATTATTTCCGTGATTTTAAGGGAATAAATACGTTGGTATCGACAGAGGTCGTCTCTATTGATCGTGCGCAAAAAACCATTGAGGTTCGCAAAGGAACCGCAGCCGATACGGAGACGATTGCCTACGATACCCTGATGCTGGCCACCGGAAGCACGGCGAATATCCTGCCGATCCGAGGCGTTGATCTCGACGGTGTGTTTACCGTCAGCAATCTGCACAAGGCCATCGCCATTAAAGACCGGATCGCCAAAGGGCAGGTGGCAAAGGCGGTTGTCATCGGCGGAGGTGCCATCGGCATCGAAATGGCCGAGGCCTTTACGGATCTCTGGGGGATCGAGACGACGCTTATCGAATTTCAGCCGCAGCTCTTGCCGAAGATTGTCGACTGGCCCATGGCCGCAGTGCTCTGTCAGCATCTGCGCGATAAAAACGTCACAGTCCACTTGCAGGAGGGCGCTGTTGAAATCCTGGGCAGGGAGGGGAAGGCAGTGGGTGTTCGAACCGATAAACGCGATCTTGAGGCTGACCTGATCATCATGGCGACCGGTGTCAGGCCCCGATCGGAACTGGCGAGGAAGGCGGGGCTGCAGGTCTCTAAAAACGGTGCTATCGTTGTCAATCGGAGAATGCAGACCAGCGATCCGGACATCTATGCAGCGGGGGACTGCGTTGAAATTCCCCATCTGCTCACCGGCAAGAGTTTCTATGCCCCTCTGGGGTCCCTGGCCAACAGGGAGGGGCGGGTGGCAGGCGATAATATGGCCGGCATCCCCAGCACTTTCACCGGCGGGGTCGGCAGTTTTATCATGAAGGCCTTCGATGTCTGTATTGCCGCAACCGGACTCAGCCTGGAGACAGCCAGGGCGGAAGGATTCGATGCCGATGTCTCCCTGACGGCTCCCGCCGACCGGGCGCACTTTTTTCCCACCCAGGGTATAGTCTGCTGTATGATGGTCTTTGACCGCAGGACCAGAAAGGTGTTGGGCCTGCAGGCGGTCGGTCCCATGAACGATTCCATCTCGGCCCGGATCGACGCGGCAGCGGCCTATTTGACGAAAGGAGCCGATATTGACGATTTCGCCAATCTGGAAATGGCCTACGCGCCTCCCTTCTCTGCGGCCATTGACACCATCAACGCCGCAGCCTATGTGGCAGGCAATATCTGCGATAGGCGCCTGAGGACGATGGATCTGGATACATTTTTTGCCTGGATGGACGATGGTTCGCAGCATCCCGACTGGGTGGTTCTCGATGTCAGACATCCGAAGCAGGCAGCCCCCTTTGTCGAAAAATTCGGGAAAGAACAATGGCTGTCCCTCCCCGATGATCAGATCCGGCAGCGATATCGGGAACTCCCGCAGGATAAAAAAATGATCATCTTCTGTAATGCCGGCAGCAGGTCCTATGAGGTACAGGTATTTCTGGATTCCGTGGGAATGAAAAACAATATCGTGCTGAGTGGCGGATACAACGTTCTGAAACGTATGGGGGCGGTCTGGCTGCCATAAAACACGGCATGCTTTGTACTCTGCGAGGGAGCCGATGAACGCGATTTCTATTTTCCTCGCCTCAATCATACGACTCTGTGTAGACAAATCATAATGCATCATGATAGAGTGTTACCGTATCATGATGCATTATTTCACGATTCCCCTATTCAATGAGGTTTTCTTCCATGGCAGCGCTGAACACCACACATATGGTTGAAGAGATCCAGGAGAATATCAAAACGCGGGACTCCATAAAGGCCCGCATTGTTCTCTCCCATATCGGGCAGGTGGACAAGACCATCCAGAACAGGCTGGTCTACGAACTGCTGCGCGGAGACATGGAATTCACCTCCCCTCTCCTGCTCTTCCTGCTGACTGAGCATTCGGATGTTACCGACACCATGCCCGTTATCAGGGAGACGCTGCTCTCAAACCTGCTTGCCTATCCTGAGATGCTTTTGAAATTTCTCAATCTCCCTTCCATTAAGAACAAAGGGTATCTGATCCAGGTCGCAGGGGAGTTGCGGATGGAAGGGGCGACTCCGATATTGATCAAGCTTATTGCCGAGTCCACGAATGAAAGCGAAATACTTCAGATTATCGAAACGTTAGGTCAGGTAGGGGATCCGCAGGCCATCAACACCCTGACGGATTTTCTGTATGCCGCCAATCGTGATCTGATTGTGGCTGCCGTGCAGTCTCTGGGGATGGTGGGAACGCCCACGGCAATGCATCGGCTGGCCGAGAGGATGGGGACGGACAACGAACTGGATTTTCTTATTCTGTCGATCTTTGCTCAGGTGCAGGACCAGGTCTCGCTTGAAAAACTGAACGATACGCTCCGGTCCCATTATGCGCACATGCGAACCTACGCCAAGAAAGAACTCTTCGCTATCGGTCCGAAGGCGGTGCCCATTCTCATCGAGAATCTCCTGCATAATGATCCCGACTTTCTGATCCATACCCTCAATATTCTGGGCGATATCGGCGATGAGTCGGCCATTAATCCGATCCGGAAACTGCTGGACAGCGAGCCCAGGGATGCCAATGTCCGGTTTGCCGCCTATGAGGCCCTCGCCCTCTTGCCGCTGAAAAAGGGCGCGTACACCCTGACTGCCGGCCTGACGGATAAAGAGGATCATGTCTGCATTGCGGCCGCCAGGGCAATTGATCAGAATTATTCTGAGATTCTGACAGCCGGTATCAGGAACCTTCTGAGGAATAAAGATGATGACGCCCGGCATATTGCCAAGATTATCGTCAATGCACAGGTCGATAAGATCTTCGTGAGCCTGGCTGCGGACGAGGCCTTTCAGGAGATGGCGCTCATCTATCTGCCCCATGCCCATAAAGATATCAAATCCCATTACCATCGCCTGCTCATCGAGAAGGGGATGGCAGACTTTGCCTATAAAATAAGTGGAGAAGAGAAGGAAACTGCTAGGCCCAAGGTAGTTGCCGTCGACGATTCAAGAATGATCCTGAATATTTACAAGGCAACTCTGCATGAACTGGGATTTGATCCCGTGCTCTTTGAATTCCCTGCCTCGGCCATAGAATGGCTGCAGAAAGAAAGGCCTGCCATGGTGCTCACCGACCTCAATATGCCGGATATCAGCGGCATCCAGTTGACCGAGGCCTTGAGAAAAAAATATTCGTCCCAAGAACTGCCGGTTATCATGGTGACCACCCAGAATGAGGCCCAGGACAATGAAGCGGCCATAAAGGCCGGTGTAAACAAGATCATCAACAAGCCGTTTAGCGCCCAATCGCTCAAGGCGGCTATGGATGAATTCCTGCATTGAGGAAGGCCGGCAATCTTTCGAAGTGCCTGCCGACATCTTTGGGACTGTGGGCGTCTGAGGAAGCGACCAGCGGGATGTCCCTTGCGATTGCCATTGCAACAAACTGGGCGGCCGGAAAGGGTTCGTTCCGGATGGCAAGGCCCGAGGTGTTGATTTCAACGCTCATTGCCTTGGCCTTTACGGCGTCAAGAAGAAGGCTGATTTTGGCGGCATGACCTTCGGAAAACCGCAGACCGGGCACATAGCGCAAACCGGCGTCAAGGTGGCAGAGGATGGTTCCCGGCAAAACCTGCACCGCCTCAATAAGCGTATCGAAATACTGATGCAGAAGCCGGTCCGGGCCGGCCTGAAGGATGGCCTGGATATTGGATTCTTTCCGGCTCACCAGGTTCAGGTGATGATCAAAGCCGGGATGCCTGCAGTAATGATAGGATATCCCGATCTGGTCCCATTTCCTTTTCGAAAGTCTTTCCAGAAGTCTGTCCTTGCTGTCAGGGTTGTATCCCACCTCGACTCCGAGGCCGATATCCAGCCGGTCACCGTACTGTCGCCGTAGACGCTCTCCTTCTGTGAAATAGTCGTCAAAATCGCTTTCTGAGAGCCAGGTCGTCTGAAAATAGTCGATGCCGCTTTCCATATGCTCAAGAAAATTCAGCTGTCGCAGACCCTTGTCTCTTGCTGCAAGGACATAGTCCTCCATTGTTCCGACGGCATGATGGCAGAAAGACGTGTGGACGTGGTGATCTCTTGAAAGATCAATATGCACCGGCGGTCTGCTCATGTTCGGCACGAGACCGCCACCGGTTTTTGAAGGCCGGGCAGGAAAAAAGCCGCAAGACTATGATCGAAGCTGAAATCAGGCATTTCCCCGGGGAAAGAAGTGAAGGACACCGTCAATATCAGAGGTGTCGCATACATGCCCCATCTCCAGCTCAAGATCGATATATTCCTCTATTCCATCTATACGCAGGGAGAGCGCGGGGCCGTTGGGAAGATGATAAATAATGGTATTGACACTCGTTAAATCAATGGTCGGTGCAAACAATTTCATTCGGAATACCTTTTTCATAAAACAGATACCGGACAGGGCATGCCGGAAAACAGTACATGTTGAGCCAACATATACGGTCTTTACTGGTAAACTGCAAGGGATATCATCAACATTGAAGAATTGCACAATTGCGATTGCGGGCTGCCTGGAGGCCATCCAGGCGATTTTGCGGCAGGCGGGCGAATAAAGGTCTGCCATGCGGGAAATGGATTTGACACCCGACCTGCCGGTGTATAATATATAGAGCTCTTTGGCCCCGATTTTTCCCGTAATTGATACCCTTAACAGCAATTATCCGCTGCAAATCATAATCAACATCAGGTGAAGTAATGAGTGAAAACGAGATGTCCGTAAAAGAAAAGACGCTTTTTGGCCAGGAAAGAAACCCCTCGAACATTGTGCCCACAAAACTCACCCTCGACAGCCGGTTGAAATTTCGCTGCCATCCCGGCGTATCCTGCTTCACAGCCTGCTGCGGGGGGATCAAGATAATCCTGACCCCCTATGACATTCTTCAGCTTACTAAACGTCTGGGGATACCCGCCCACGAGTTCCTTCATGCCTATACCCACCCGACCTATCTCGAACAGACGGATATGCCGGGAGTTATGATCAAGCTGAATGAAGAAGACAAGAAATGCCCTTTTGTCACCCCTGCCGGTTGCACCATCTATACCGACCGCCCCACTGCCTGCCGGTATTATCCGGTCGGCATGGCCGATTTTCACGAAGGGGGAACCAGAGATGCACAGGAGAGCACCGAGGTGGCGACCGAGGATAAATTCTTTTTCATCGTCAAAGAGGGCCATTGCAAGGGTTTTGATGAGGAAAAGGAGTGGAGCATCCGGGAATGGCGGGCTGATCAGGGCGTCGATGTCCGGGATGAAATGAACAAGGAGTGGCTGCGGCTGGTGATGCGGCGGAAATCCTTCGGGCATCAGGCGACTTTGTCCGATCAGGCTAAGCGCATGTTTTTTATGGCATCCACCGACCTTGCCCACTTCAGGAGGTTTATCTTCGAAAGTTCCTTTCTTGACACCTACGAAATCGATCAGGAGACCATCGACAAGATCCGGGAAGATGACGTGGAGCTGATGCTTTTCTCCTTCAAATATCTTGCCGCCACTCTTTTCGGAGCCCAGGGGCTGAAGATCAAGGAAGGAAAGATCCAGGAAAAAATTAAAGAGATTAAGACGCGGCAGGATGAATCGGTCCTCAAGTCCGTTCAGGAGTATGAGGAGTTGATGGCTGCTCGCGAGCAGCAGGAAGAGAAGTAGGGGCAAAAAAACAGGCGCTTGCTTGCGCTTGAGCACAAAAAAGGCCGCGGGGGTTCAATCTCCCGCGGCCTTTTTTGTGTGCCATCTGTATCCCCCTGCCTGATAAAGCGCAGGGGGGAGTCTTGCTATTCCTTCTCGGGTTCCAGCGCCTGGGCACGCCCCTTCAGGAATTTCCAGGATTTAAGAACGTCTTTCTGGGAAAGTTCCATCAACTTGCCGGCATTTTCAGGATTAACCCGCTTCAGCATGCGATAGCGGTTCTCGCCCATTGCATACTCGTCGAAGGTGATGGTGGGCTCCTTGGAGTCGATGGTCAGGGGATTCTTTCCCTCATCTTCCAACTCGGGATTGTATCTGTACAACGGCCAGTGGCCGCACTGAACAGCCTTGGTCTGCTGGTCGAAGCCGTTCTCCATATTGATGCCATGATTAATGCAGTGTGCGTAGGCGATAATCAGGGACGGTCCGTCATAGGCCTCTGCCTCGGTGATGGCCTTGATGGTCTGGGCCGGATTTGCGCCCAGAGCGATCTTGGCGACATAGACATTGCCGTAGGTGGCAAAGATCATGCCCATGTCTTTTTTCGGCATCTTCTTTCCGCTGGCGGCGAATTGCGCGGTCGCGGCCCGAGGGGTGGATTTTGACATCTGGCCGCCGGTATTGGAGTACACTTCGGTATCGAGAACCAGCACGTTGACATTCTGACCGGAGGCCAGGACATGGTCAAGGCCGCCGTATCCGATATCATAGGCCCAGCCGTCGCCGCCGATTATCCATACCGATTTTTTCACCAGGTAGTCGGCAACATGGAGAAGACGTTTTGCCACGATGCTTTTGCTGGCTGCCAGTATTTCCTTCATGGCGGCTACACGGCCGCGCTGGGCCTCGATCTCGGACTGGGTCTTCTGGCTGGCATTGAGGATCTCGCCTGCCATTGCATCGGTGATGATCTTTTCATTCACGGCATGATGGACAAGCTCCGCTGCCTGCGCGCCCAGTTTATCCACGGAGGCCCGCATTCCAAGACCGAACTCGGCGTTGTCCTCGAAGAGGGAGTTGGCCCACGAAGGTCCGCGGCCGTCCTGACGTTTGCAGTACGGGGTGGTCGGAAGATTTCCGCCGTAGATGGAAGAACATCCGGTGGCGTTGGCTGCCAGCATTCTGTCTCCGAAGAGCTGTGAGACCAGTTTGACATAGGGGGTTTCACCGCAGCCGGAGCAGGCGCCTGAGAACTCGAAGAGCGGGCGCATGAGCTGGCTTCCCTTGATGGTGGCGGGATTGATCTCTGCCGGATCCATTTCGGGCAGACCAAGGAAAAAGGCGACGTTTTTAGACTGAACGGTGCGGAGCTGCTCGTCGTTGGGGATCATCTCCAGGGCCTTTGTCTTGGCCGGGCAGACCTTGGCGCAGAGGGTGCATCCGCAGCAGTCTTCGGTGAAGACCTGAACCATAAACTTCGATCCTTTGAAGTTCTTGCCGACTGCTTCCTTGGTCTGGAAGGCCTCCGGGGCGCCGGTCAGATCGGCTGCTATCTTGATCCGGATTGCGGCATGGGGGCAGACCAGCGAACACTGTCCGCATTGGATGCAGTTGTCGGAAATCCAGCGGGGCACGGAGACTGCGATATTGCGTTTTTCAAACTGGGTTGTACCGGTAGGCCAGGTGCCGTCCACCGGAATCTGGGAGACCTTAAGCAAGTCGCCTTTGCCCTCGATGATCTTGGCGGTAACCTCTTTCACGAAGTCGGGCGCATCGTCGGGAACGGTGGGAGGAACCTGGTGACCGTCCACCGTATTGCCGAGTTTGACCTCAACGATATTCTTTATGGCGGTATCGACGGCGCCATAGTTCATGTTGACGACCTTGTCGCCTTTCTTGCCGTAGGTCTTGTAGATGGCCTTCTTGATGGCGGCGATGGCCTCCTCTTGCGTGAGGATGCCGGAGATCATGAAGAAAGCGGTCTGCATGATCATATTGATGCGGGCGCCGAGTCCCAGGGCAAGACCCAGGGAGATAGCGTCGATAATATAGAACTTGGCATTCTTGGTGAGCAGGTCCTTCTGCACTCTGCTCGGGAGCTTGCTCCAGATGGTGTCGGCATCAAATCCGGTGGTGAGCAGGAAGGTGCCGCCATTTTCCAGATTGCAGAGCATGTCGTACTGATCGAGGAAGGTGAAGTTATGGCAGGCGATGAAGTTTGCCTTGTTGATCAGGTAGGGGGCGATAACCGGGTTCTTGCCGAAACGGAGATGGCTTGTGGTGATGGAGCCGGATTTTTTGGAGTCGTAAACAAAATACCCTTGTGCTGAATTGTCTGTTTCGGTTCCGATGATCTTGATGGTGTTCTTGTTGGCCCCAACAGTGCCGTCAGAACCCAAGCCGTAGAACATGGCGCGGTAAACATCACGGCCCTCGATATTGAAGGCGGGATCGTAGTTCAGGCTGGACATGGTGACGTCATCGTGCGGGCCGACGCAGAATTTATTCTTCGGCGCCATGGACGCCATATTGTCGAAGACGGCCTTGGCCATGGTCGGCGTGAATTCCGCCGAGCCCAGTCCGTAACGGCCGGAAAGGATCATCGGCAGGTAGGCGGAGCTGTTGGCCTCAACGGCCTCGCCGATAGCGGCGCGGACGTCCAGATACAGGGGCTCTCCCGGCGCGCCCGGCTCTTTGGTCCGGTCGAGAACGGTGATCCTTTCGACGGTGGACGGAAGGGCGTTGACCATGGCCTTGCAGTCGAACGGACGATACAGACGGACGATAACCAGGCCCACCTTTTTACCTTGCGCCACCAGATAATCGATGGTAGCGCTGACAACCTCGCAGCCTGAGGCCATCATGACGACGACGTCGGTTGCATCCGGAGCGCCGTGATAGTCGAAGAGATGGTATTGACGGCCTGTAAGGGCCGCAAATTTGTCCATGGTGTCCTGCACGATTGCGGGCACCGCATTGTAGAATTTGTTGACGGTTTCGCGGCCGGTGAAATAGATGTCCGGGTTCTGGGCGGTACCGCGAATAGTCGGCCGGTCAGGAGTCATGGCCCGCTGTCTGTGTTCGACAACAAGATCTTCGTCAATCATTTCCCGCATATCGTCGAAGGTGATTTCCTCAACCTTCTGTATCTCATGAGAGGTCCGGAAGCCGTCAAAAAAATGGACGAAGGGGACGCGGGATTTCAGCGTTGACTGGGTGGAGATCAAAGCCATATCCATACATTCCTGAACGTTCTGGGCGCAGAGCATGCTCCAGCCGGTCTGTCTGGCTGCGTAGATATCGCCGTGATCGCCGAAGATGGAGAGACCCTGGCAGGCGATGGCGCGAGCCGTCACATGGAAGACCGTCGGGGTCAATTCACCGGCAATCTTATACATATTGGGGATCATCAGCAGAAGTCCCTGGGAGGCGGTGAAGGTCGTGCAGAGGGCGCCTGTGGCAAGGGAGCCGTGGATCGAACCGGCAACGCCAGCCTCGGATTGCATCTGCGTCACAACCGGGATGGAACCCCAGATATTCTCCTGCATGACCGCAGCCTTGGAATCCGCCTCTGCCGCCATCGGCGAGGATGGCGTGATGGGATAAATTGTTATAACCTCGCTGGTGGCATAGGCAACATGGGTGCAGGCCTGGTTGCCATCGATGGTGACCATTTTTCGTGACATGGTGTTCTCCTTGGTGAATAATTGTAATTTGATGTTATCTCATTTGTTGCACGGCTTTTTTACGAATGATGTTCTCAGGAAGAAATGAATGAAGGTTGAAAAAAAGAGCAAGAAAGGGGACTGAACGCACTGAGCCTCCGGGTTTAACCGGTGAGAGAGTACCGGGTGACCGAAAAAAGATGCCGGACTGCATGGATCTTTGTTGAAAAAATGATAGCACGCCTGAAAGAATAATGGGTAAAAAAAAGGAATCGCGAGTGATCGTGCGTTGAATGGCTTGTCGCTCTCTTTTGCATTCAAATACCATTGCCACTGCCTGTTCTTTTTTTTAGGATTAACCAGCCAGCAAACAGGTATACAGAGGTTTGTACCCCCATTGCATTGCGGTGCTCTCAATCTGAAAAACGGGTATTTTTTCGTCCCGAAGGGGCTCTGCTGCTTCTTGTTCTCTGCTTCAATTATATGTAAATACAACAAAAAAAAAATAAACAGATAAAAATATTTCAACGCAAAAGAACATTGTTATCCTTCCCGTTTTATGCAAAGACCTTTAATTTGTCAAGAGAAAACTCTACAGTGCGCCAGCAATCATTTCCTGCAATGACTGCCAGTGTTTTGAAGAATCCCAAAGCGGGTGCAGAACAGCTCTCGCCGACAACACTGCCTCCGAAAAAATATTTTCTTGCAAGAACTGAGGCTTGACATGGTTGTGAAACCTGCGGGAAGGTCGGTTAACTCTGCTTTTTCCGAATGCTGTTGATTTCAAGTGAAGAGTCAGCCAATATAGAATATTCTGTATACCTGTGCAAGATCTGAAATTGATCGGAAATATGAACTTTTTTATTCAGTATAATCTGCTTATTGTCCAGCCAGGATAAATTTATTACGTATGCCTGAAAAATGTTGATGCAAACCATCACCGATACGACTTTGGCCCAGGTGCTTCATTGTTTGTCAAAGCAGGAAGAATTTGTCTTTCTCGACACGGCAAAGCCTGATTCAGAAAATACTGTATCCATGCTTTTTCTCCATCCAGTGCAGCGGCTGCGTTACCGGGAAGGAGAGGATGCCTGTATGTTTCTTGAGAAAATTCAGAGGCTTCAGCAGGAAGGATATTATGTCGCCGGATGGATTGGCTATGAATTCGGCTCCATGCTCGAAGGCGCTCTTCGCGAATTGCTCTGCCGTCCCGCGGATAAAGGCGCCTTGCTTGCCGATCTGGGCGTCTTTGCTGAAAGATATACCTTCGATCACTGTTCGGGGAGCTCGGATTTTCCCGGTCTTGACGTGGAGATCTCCGGGGATCTCTCTCATGATATCAAAAATGTCAGACTGTCTCAGCGTCAGGATGAGTATGAAGGCGCCATCCGGAGGATCCTTGATTATATCAGGGCCGGCCATACATACCAAGTCAATTATACCCTGAAACTGCTCTTTGAATTTTCCGGCTCCGTTGAACACCTCTATCGCGAACTCCGCCGCAACCAGTCCGTCTCCTACGGGGCGTATATACGCTGGGGCGATGAGAGGATCCTGTCTTTTTCTCCTGAACTTTTTTTCAGAAAGGGGCATGGTTCCGTGGTGGTCAGGCCGATGAAGGGTACCATGATGCGGGGCCGGACCCTTGCCGAGGATCAGCGTAATGCCGCCGCCCTTGCAGGCGATATGAAGAACCGCAGTGAAAACGTCATGATTGTCGATCTCCTGCGCAATGATCTTGGCAGACTTATGCACTTGACCGATAAGGGAGATGTCGGCGTCCGGTCTCTTTTCGATGTGGAGGTCTACGAGACCCTGCTGCAGATGACCTCGACGATCAAGGCCGCGACGCCTGCTGAGGCGCTCGCCCGCATTCCTCTCCCGGATTTTTTCAAGGCCCTGTTCCCCTGCGGGTCGGTGACCGGTGCCCCCAAAATCAGGACGATGCAGATCATTGATGAACTGGAGAAAGAGAGACGCGGAGTCTATACCGGGGCCATCGGCTATCTGGCTCCCGACGGTGCCGCGGTGTTCAATGTTCCCATCCGGACGGTGGTTATCCGCGGCAATCAGGGAGAAATGGGGATCGGTTCGGGGATTGTCTATGACTCCGTCCCCGAGCAGGAGTGGCAGGAATGTCTGCTGAAAGGCCGTTTTCTAACCAGGCCCGCCGCGGAATTTGAGCTCATCGAGACCCTGTTGCACCATCCGGATCACGGATATGTCCTTCTGGAGGAACATCTGGCGAGACTGAAGGACTCCGCCGCTTATTTTCTCTTCAACTGGAATCCCGATGCTGTCAGGGAAAGGCTGCAGGCCGCGCGTGCCGGCTTTGGCGGGCAATGCATGCGGGTCCGGTGTGCTCTGGCTAAGGATGGCGTTCTCGCGATTACCTCTATGCCCTGCGATGCGCCTGCAGATTTGCGTCTTCCTGCTGTTCCTGCTGCAGGGACGTTGCCGCGGATTGGTTTTTCAGGGACGCGGACTGACGCGCTGTCCCCTTGGCTGTACCATAAAACAACCAGGCGGGAACTCTATGACCGGGAATTGGCTGCAGCGAGGAAGAGAGGTCTCTTCGATATCTGTTTCTGCAATGGGGACGGCGAGGTCACGGAGGGCTGCATTACCAATATTATCATTTTGAAAGACGGAGTCTATTCTACACCGCCGGTCCGGTGCGGACTTCTGGCCGGGGTTATGCGCAGCAGGCTTCTGCTGGACAGGGAAAGGCCCTTGGCGGAGAGGTTTGTCTCTATTGATGATATCAGGAATGCCGATGCGGTATTTCTCTGTAATTCCGTCCGGGGGGTGATGCAGGTCCGGCTTGAAGAGGGCTGATCAGGCAGGAAACTGTGAGGGCCGCAGGGGTGAGGGCCGGAATGCCGATGCCGGGAGGCTGCAGGCATCGCTTCACGCCACCCCCGTCCGGGTCTTCCTCAGTGCACAAGGCCTTGGTCTTCTTCCGGAGTGATCATGACCGGCGGGATGATCAGGCCGTATTGCGCCCCTAAGGCCCGCATCGAGGTCATAAAGGTGGAGGGCAGCGGGATCTCCCTGTCTTTCACTAAAATGCCCAATGCATCCGCCCTGTTGAGATTGGCAGGGCTGTCGTAGCCCGCCTGACTGTCGCAGAGGGTCTGGATGCGCAGGGCGTCGGTGACGTGATCTCTGAGGCCGGGGAGTGCCTGGGCCAGCCCGTGGAGTTCCTGTTCGATCACCGTTATATTTTCTTCCCGGAAGGTCTCGAATTTTTCTTCAGGATTCCGGGTGCCGAAGAGCTCATTGGTGATGGCCCCGGCCAGCATGGAGAGGAACATGGCATCCTTGTCCGGATTTCTTGCCCCGATAAGGGCTCGCAGCTCCTTGAAAAGGATCATCTGGACGAGTCCGACTCCTTCCTGCAGGACAGTGCGCAATTGTGATTTTTTTTTGGTATCCGTCATGATTTTTCAGAGTACAAGTGTAATGGCCGGATGGCTGGTCAGAGACTGATACAGAGACAGGCGCATGGGTTCGTCTTTGACTGCGATCTCTGCCTTCAGGCTCCAGTAGCTGCCCTTGGAGCTTGAATGGGACGGTGAAATCTTTACCGGAAAAGGCATGCAGGAGGCCACGATTGCCTCTCTTGTCGCGTCCGCTTCTTTCCCGATAACCGTATAGGTCCAAAGGCAGGGATAGGTGATAGCAGGCGATTTGCTGCAGGCGGCCGGGGTATTGTCTTTTGATCTGTCCATCGGGTCCGATCGGGTTGATAAAAAAAAGGGCATGTCTGAGTCAAGCTATAAGTAATGGACGTTTCAGAAAGAGTCAAGACGAAGAAAGCAATTTTCAGAAAAATAGATTTTATCCGGAACAGGCGGGCGGGGCTGGAAATGGCGAGGGGGAAATGGTATCATAGACAATCTTCTTTCCATGCATTGCATCCGTTGTCCCTGAAATATTCCTTCCCGGCCTTCCGTCCTGTCCCCGGTGAGAAAGACGAGACGGTTGTTTTCCGCAAGAGGAAGGGCTCATACAGTGATTGGATGGTTCCACGAGTCGACAATCTCAGGAAAGGGTACTGACCACTTTCAAAAAGGCCGCAATGAAGCAGGAAAATTTACTTGACAGTCTTGTCAGAAGACATGCAGGTGATCTGCAGGAGTTGATCCGGAATGAACAGGGGATTCTCAACAGTCTTTCCGTTCCTGTTTTTATGGTAGACGCCGGCAGCTGTTTTCTCGGGGCCAATGCCGCCTTCTGGGATTTTCTGGGAATTCAAGACGATGGCGGGCTTGCGGCAGAGGTCTATCAACGATTGGCGCCACGGTTTGCGCTGGAGTACCGGGAGATCGACCGAAGGATCATGGCCGATAAGAAGGCGCTGACTTTTGAAGGATATGCCAGCGATGGCAATGCCTCGGAATGTCCCGTAATCTATAAAAAGATGGTGGTCCAGAATGCGGATGGAACTGCCGTCGGCCTGATTACCCTCATCTACGATCTGTCGGAGTTGAAAGACATTCGCACCGCTTTGGTGAAAAGCGAGGCGCAGAAACAAGCCATCCTCGATGGTTTTCCCGATATCGTTGTCCTGTTTGATAGGGATATGAAGGTGGTATGGGCCAACAACAGCGTCAGGCAAATATATTCTTCTCCCATTGGTCGGCATTGTTATGAGATATTTTGTGGAGATCCCGGTGGTTGCGGGGATTGCGGATTGGGCAGGAGCTTCACGTCCGGTAAAACCGAGACCTGGGTGCAGCGGATCGGTATGTCCGGCAAGGGGAATTGTGAGACGGTCTACGAGATGATCAGCACCCCGGTGAATATTACTCCGGGGAAGGTTGACAGTGTCGTCGTTATTGCCAGAGATGCAACGGAAAAGCTGAAACTGGAAAAACAGCTGCATTATGCGATGAAAATGGAGGCCATCGGAACCCTTGCAGGAGGTATTGCTCATGATTTCAACAATATATTGACCCCGATCATGGGGTATTCTGAAATCATCAGACTGCATATGGGCCAAGAAGGCGAGGGGCGAAAGGAGATCGTCGGTTACATCGACGGTATCCTCAAGGCTGCCCGGAGGGCAAGGCGTCTTGTTGAACAGATTCTGACGTTTTCCAGGAGCAGCGAGCAGAAAGAAAGCCTGCAGTATATTCATCCCATTGTCAAGGAAGTGATGAAGCTGATATGTACGACGCTTCCTTCCACCATCGAAATCCGCCAGGAGATCGACGAGCAGTGCGGGATGGTCTCCGTCGATCCTGTGCAGATCCACCAGATCCTGATCAACCTCTGCACCAATGCCTCGTATGCCATGTTCGGAACCAGCGGCGTGATGACCATCCGGCTGGCCAAGAGTGATAGACGGAATAATGACAGGGAATGGCTGGAGTTATGTGTCTCCGACACCGGTTGCGGTATCGATCCCGCTATCCGTGATAGAATATTCGAGCCCTATTTTACCACAAAAGAGAAAGGGCAGGGGACCGGGATGGGGCTGGCCATGGTTCACGGCATCATCAACCGGCAGGGCGGAGAATTGGAGGTGGAGAGTGAGCTTGGCCAAGGCACTACATTCAGGATTTTCCTGCCGGTTGCAAAAGAAACCACTTCCTTTGATCAGGTGGTGAATCTTGAGGACATGGTCGGCGGCCGCGAACGCATCCTGCTCGTCGACGATGAAGAGCAGATTGTCGCGGTTGCCGGTCAGCTTCTGGAGAGTCTCGGGTATGCAGTGACAGGCAGGACCTCGGCGCAGGAATCGCTGCTCTTGTTTTCCAAATCATTCGCGGAGTTTGATCTGGTCATCACGGATCTGACCATGCCGTATCTCACCGGCCTGGATCTTTGCAGAAAGATGAAGGAGATCCGGCCGGATATCCCGGTCATTCTCTTCACCGGCTATCAGGAGGAGTTTTCAAGTGATTCCGCCAAGGAAGCCGGTGTCGATGCATCCTTTGTGAAGCCGGTATCCTTTAAAGAGATGGCGAGGATTGTCCGTAAGACTCTGGACATTGCGCAGAGTGTGTGAGCCGGAACAGGGTTCCTGCACGTAACCGCATTTTCTGCCGCTTTCCTCAGCGGTTACTGCATGGTGGCTTTCAGGTTTTGTACGCGTGTGTATGCGGCGATGACCATTTCTTCCGACAAGGTACCCGTCCTGATTCCCTGGAGGACTGCCTGGGTAGCTTTGTGCAGAATATCAGGGTCATAGGCAAGGTTGTTGCCGATGATGACCATATCGACGCCCGCTGCAAATGCCATGCGTACCGCCTCCTCAAGGCCGTACCTGTCGGTGATGGCCTTCATCTGCAGGTCGTCTGTGAGGATAATTCCTTTGAAATCAAGTTCTTTCCGCAATACTCCCGTGATCGTGCGAGGCGAAAGCGTTGCGGGAAGATCCGGGTCCAGATTCCTGTTGAACAGATGACCTGTCATGATGGCGTCTGCAAGGCCCATTCTGATCAAGTCTGCAAAAGGCTGCATCTCCTCCTTGATCCAGGTTTCCGAGATATCGACAAATCCGTGATGGGAGTCGCGGCGTGAACTGCCGTGTCCCGGGAAATGTTTCAGGCAGGTGAGAATGCGGCGCTGCCGGTGGCCTGAAATCCAGGCCCGCGCGTGCCTGATCACCTTTTCTGTCCGGGACGAAAAACTGCGTTCGATCCGGCCGATAATCGGGTTATCCCGGTGCATGTTGAGGTCTACTACGGGCGCCAGGTTGAAATTAATGCCGAGACTGTGCAGCATGTCCGCAGTGGCCAGGGCATGGATTTCTGTCAGAACCTCATCGTCTCGTTTGCCCAGTTCGCCTGCCGAGGCTGAGGCCGGAAAGCCTCTCTCCGCCGTAAATCTGCAGACTTTTCCCCCTTCCTGGTCTACTGCTATCAGCAGCCTTTTTTCAGCCAGACCGTGCAGGACGGCGGTCAGACGTTTGACCTGGCTTGCGGTAATGATATTGTTGCAGCTGCTGTTTTTGGCAAGGAACCGGTCAAACAGGATAACCCCGCCCAGATTTCTTTGCCGGATGTCGGATACGATCGGGTGATTGTCTGAAACGGTATCTCCGTGGAAGCCGAGAAGAAAAAGCTGTCCGATATTCTTTTCCAGATTCATGAGCATCGTGTGCGCTGTTGTATGAGGATCGCAGGCCCCTTTGTATTCACGGTATCAGCAAGGGCGGATAGCGTTGAGGAAAATCGTTGCGGCTGTCTGATGCGGGCTTGTGCGATGCGATGAGGTCCTTTGTACCCTGTTTATCAGGAAAGTACAACACGTTTGCCGCCCGGAGCCTTTGTCCTGAGATGTTGCGTGTCAAAAAACTGGCTGGGTAAGGTGGCTAGCCTGGATTGCCGGTTAGGTGTCAAATTCTCGACCATCCCGATATTTGTTCCTGCGAGCCCCAAAGAGGCTGGTCGGCTCAAAGGGTTGTTGTTTGCGTAACTATCCGATATTAAATGTGTTGTTCATAAAATACGGTATGGGTGGTTGAAGGCGGCGGCCTCTGTTCAGGCGTTTTTTTTATAGTGGCATTCAAGTTGCAAAGAGTTGGTTAGAAATAAAATGTAAAGAAATGAATTTAAAGGCCGATACAGAGATATGTTCAAAGAAAAGTTCATAAAAATTTAGAGAAGGAATCGCCAATGAATGCCTCAACAAGAATGCCTCCAATCCACTCTTCCGGGAATGAATGGCAGGAAATCGATCAGGTTCTGGTCGAGTTGAATCATTTAAAACAGCACTCAAAGCGTTTAAATTTGCTGAACAAGCTCCATGGCCGCATGGCGGGAATGCTTGGTCTGGCATCCATGATCGAGGCCTACTCAGTCTGGTTGATGCCTCACGTCGCTCATGAGTTGATCGGATATAACAATACCGCCCGCAAGAAGAAATATCTCTTCTGTTCAGGACATGGCCCCAACCGGCGCAGCGCCATCGCCTTTGCTGAGCATCTTATTAAAAACAAGGTCGTCAGTACAGAGGTCTGCCGGGATAACAATGGCCATTACGCCCATAAATGGGTGTTTGAAACCGCCGATGATGCAGGCATTCTCCTTATCCTGAAAGAAGGGAAAGAGCTTGGAGATGAGGAAATATCCCTGATTAATGATTCCTTGGAGATACTCTATGAGTCCCTGCAAAGGGGACTTGAATACGAGGATCTTTTTGAGCGCGCCAGCCACGATACCCTGACCGGGTTGGCTAATCGCCGGGTCTTTGATGAGCGAATACAGGGTATGATGGAGAGCGCCATACGGTATAACCGGCCCTTGACTATGCTGTCCATGGATTTGGATCACTTTAAGGACATTAATGATACCTTCGGTCATCTGGCGGGCGACCAGGTGCTGAAATCTGTGGCGGGGGTCTTGACTCAGGCCGTACGTTCGACTGATCTTCTGGTGCGGATGGGCGGAGATGAGTTTTTGCTGGTTCTGGACAATACCGACAGCATCAGCGGCCAGGTCCTGGCGGAACGGCTTTGTCTGGCCATTGACGGCTTGAGTGTTCAGACGGATAAAAAAATGAAGCTGGGGATAAGCATCGGCCTTGCTCAATTCCAGGAGCCAGAGAGTCTGAGCCAGTGGCTGGAGCGGGCGGATGATGTGCTCTATCACGCTAAATCCAACGGGCGTTCGCGGGTTGCTGTCAAATAATTGGCCGCGATTTTCTTCGGTGCGGTATGATAAAAAAGCCGGCTCAATTGAGTCGGCTTTTTGACTTTTGTGTCCTGGGTCTTAGTTTTCTTCCAGTTTGATGGTCAGCGGGATTGCATGAACGCTCCTGCTCTTCTGCTTGGTATGGCCGAGCGACCAGTCTGCACAGCGTGCCTTGCCGGCCAGCAGTCTGTCGATATCCTGCACGACCCCTTTGATATTGATGACGGGATGCCGGGAAAAGACCGTCGGCAGGCCTTGGGTCAGGTTGCAGGCGAGGCAGCGTCCCGGCCGTTCGAACAGTTGCAGTTCCATGGAGAGGGTCTTGCCGTCCGATCCCATATAGGCAAGTTTGATATCATAGGCTCCTTCCTCGGCATCGCCGAAAAGGGCTTCGAAAAAGGCGTCGGAACGGTCTCCCGGAAACATCTCCTGCAGATTCTTGGTGGAAAACAGAGCCTCTAGCGTTTCTTTGTTCATAGTTTCTTTCTCTGAAGTTTATAGGAAAGTCTTGTTTTGATGCTGGCCATGCCATACTGAAATGACGAGCTTTTCTGTTTTTCCCGGGCTGGTCATTCCTGTCCAGCCATGCTGGTCGGAGGGAGAGCCATTACAATTTCATCGGGTTGTAATCTGTAATAATATAGCTGTTCCCTCATCCTTGTCAACCGGCGTTGCGGTCGAATGTGCTCTATGGTACATTGTTGCGCATGCGTACAGATATCCTTTTTAGTTCCAGCGGTCCGGTTCCTGCCGGTGTTAATCTTGAGCAGTTGAACGAATCCCAATATAGAGCGGTCACCACCACCGATGGGCCTGTGCTGGTCATAGCCGGCGCCGGAAGCGGCAAGACCAGAACCCTGGTCCATCGGGTGGCCTATCTCATGGATCACGGGGTCGCTCCCGAGAATATTCTTCTGCTGACCTTTACCAGAAAGTCGGCCCAGGAGATGTTGTGGCGGGCTGGAAATCTGCTGAACGACACGTGCCAGAGAGTGGTGGGCGGGACCTTTCACGGTATCGCCAATATGCTGCTCAGGCGCTACGGCGCGCCGTTGGGTTACGGTTCATCCTTTACGATCATTGACAGGGCAGACGCCGAAGGCATCGTCAACCTGTTGAAATCATCGATGGGGCTTGGAGGCAAAGGCAGGCAGTTTCCCTCCCGGCGGATCCTCCTCAATATGATCAGCGGCGCTGTGAATAAATCGCTGCCGCTGGACGATCTCGTTCACGATCAGTATTCCCATCTGATTGAGCATCTGGATGACATTTTGAATCTGCAGATCCAGTATGAAGAGTTTAAACGCAATCACGGCCTGATGGATTATGACGATCTTCTGACGAACTGGAAGCGCCTGCTGGCTGAGGTTCCCGAGGCCCGTACCGCAATCTCCACCCGATTTTCCCATATCATGGTGGATGAATACCAGGATACCAACCTTGTGCAGGCGGACATCATCCGCCTGACGGCCTCTACCCACGATAATGTGATGGCGGTAGGGGACGATTCTCAATCCATTTACTCTTTCCGCGGCGCTGATTTTTACAATATCATGCGTTTTCCCAAGATATTTCCGGATACGCAGATCATTAAACTCGAAGAGAATTACCGCTCCACCCAGCCGATCCTGTCGCTGACCAACGACATCATCCGCAACGCCAGGGACAAATATACAAAAACCCTCTTTACCCGCATCGAAGGCGATCTGACCCCCAAGCTCTTTGCCGCTGCCGATGAGCGGCAGGAGGCCCGGTTCGTTGCCGCGAAAATCAGGCAGATCCATGAAGAAGGCACACCTCTGGAGGAGATCGCAGTGCTGTTCCGCTCGGGCTTTCATTCCTTCAAACTGGAGCTGGAGCTGGCGGCGGGCGGGCTGGATTTTGAAAAACGCGGCGGCCTGAAACTGACCGAATCAGCCCATATCAAGGATGTGCTGTCCTTTCTGCGCATCCTGATCAACCCCAGGGATACCCTGTCGTGGAACCGGATCCTGCTGCAGCTGGAGAAGATCGGGCCGAAGACTGCCCAGAAGATCACCTCGGTCATAGCCCGCTCCGATGAGCCCTTTGCCACCCTGGCCAGCTATCCGGCCGGAGCCGCGTGGAAAAAAGGAATGGCTGCGCTTGCGGCGCTTTTTAAAAACATGCAGGAGACGGATTCTCCGTCTGTCCTCTTTGACAAGGTCATGGGGTATTATGAACCGCTTTTCGTCACGCTCTATGCCGATGATTATCCGAAAAGAAAAAAGGATCTGGAGCAGCTGAAGGTGATTATCGCCACCTACGAGAGCCTGCAGACCTTCATAGACGACACGGCCCTTGATCCGCCCGAGGTCGAATCCGGTGCGGAATCTGTCGACCGGCGCAAACTGGTGCTGTCCACCATCCATTCCGCCAAAGGGCTTGAGTGGATGGTGGTCTTTGTTATCGGCTTGGCCGAAGGGCGTTTTCCTCACCCTTCGGCTGAGCAGGGCGGGCAGTGGGAGGAGGAACGAAGGCTTCTCTATGTGGCCGCAACCCGGGCGAAAAAGCGTTTATATCTCTGCTACCCCCAGGATATGATGATGCCTGACCGGAGCTTTCACCGGGTCGGCATGTCGCCGTTTCTGCGTGAGTTGCAGCCAGGGCTCTATGACAGGATCAAGGCTGAAAATTTCTCTTATGACCCGTCTCCTTCGGCAGCGAAGGTCTCCGTCCCCGTAGCGGTGAAGAAATCCGAAAAGATCACCCTGGATGATCTCTCCCGCGGAAGCACGGTCCTGCATCCATTTTTTGGTGAAGGCCAGGTTTCCAGACTTATCAAGCCCTGTTCGGTCGATATCGCCTTTGATAAGCACGGGCTGAAGACCCTGCATCTGGATTATGCGAAATTGAAGGTGATCAAGAGGTGATTGTTCAACTCCTGACGCTGGATTTACCGGTCGCCTGTGCGGCCTTTTTTAAAAATATTACAGGGATAGAGACGTGAACTACCTTGAGGCAGAGGCCTACCTGAACAGTCTCCAGTTTCATAAGATCAAGCTCGGGCTCGAAGCCATGCAGGACTTTCTGGCCCGGGTGCAGCGGCCTGAAAAATCATTGAAATTCGTCCATGTTGCGGGCACCAACGGCAAGGGGTCTGTCAGTATGACCCTGCAGACCATCCTGGCCGGTCTCGGCTACCGGGTGGGACTCTATACCTCGCCGCATCTGACGTCGGTCCGGGAGCGGCTGCGGGTCAATGATTCCTTTATCAGCAAGGATCAATTTGCCGTGATTGCGACACGCATACGGGACGTGCTGGGAGATGAGAAGATCACCTATTTCGAGTTTACCACGGCATTGGCCTTTCTGTGGTTTGCTGAGCTGGGGCTTGACCTGGTGATTCTGGAAACGGGGCTGGGCGGGCGGCTGGATGCAACCAATGTGGTTGTGCCGCTGGTCTCTGTGATCACCAATGTCAGCATGGATCATGAGGCCTATCTGGGCAACGATCTGGAATCCATCGCCTTTGAAAAAGCGGGCATCATCAAGGCGGGTGTGCCGGTGGTCTGCGGGACGGAGGAAGAAGCGACAACCGGGGTGATTCGTGCCAAATGCCGGGAGTCGGGGGCCGCTCTGCATCAGTATGGCGAGGCCTTTGTTGCCGAACCGGACGGGGACGGCGCCTGGAATTGGCGGGGCCTGTCAGGGTCCATGGCCGGCCTTTCGGTGCCGCGGCTGCGCTGCGCCATGCGGGGAAGCTATCAGATCAGAAACGCCTCCCTGGCCCTTGCCGTTCTGGCGCTTCTGGCGGAACAGGGCTTTGGGGCAAGGCCAGAGGATATCAGGGCAGGATTGCTGCAGGTGCGCTGGCCCGGCAGGCTTGAGCATATTGTTCTGAACAGAAAATCCAGGAAGAGGAATGTCGGGCCTGAGCAGAACGGCGAAGACCTTGTCCATTATCTGCTCGACGGGGCTCACAACCCCGCAGGGGTGGACAGTCTTGTTCAGACCTTGAAGGAGGAGTACGCCTACAGGCGTCTGATCGTGGTCTGGGGGGCCATGGGCGACAAGGATCTGATGCAGACTATTCCGGTGATAGGGGTCATGGCCGACAGGATCATCTTCACCCGGCCTTCCGGCGAACGTTCAGCTGAGCCGGAACAGTTGCTGGCCTGTCTACCGGCATCGTTGCAGACCCGGGCCGGACTGGAACGCGATGTCCATAAGGCCCTGTTGACAGCTGAAGAGGAGGCGGGGGCCGGAGACATCATCGTCGTGGCGGGCTCCCTGTATCTGATCGGCGCGGTCAGAAGTTTTCTGGTAGGCGAATTGGTGCCGGAATGAAAGAATTTTTCGGTTTCGACGGGGTGGATGAGGAAGAGATCAGGCGGGAGAAGGCTAAGGCCAGGGATCTCAGAAAGACCCGCTGGTGGCAGCAGAGGGCGGGGGCTGGCAAATGCCACTACTGCGGCTGTTCCGTCCCTCCCAAAGACTTGACCATGGATCATCTTGTGCCTTTGGCTCTGGGAGGACGGAGCACAAAAAACAACCTGGTTCCCTCCTGCAAAGACTGCAATAACACCAAGAAAAGTATGATGCCTCTTGAATGGGAGGAATATCTCGCCAAGAGAAAAGAGGAGGCTGCGCATCATTCCCCCTGCGGCATTTAGCGCCGGTCCTGTAGAAGGGCGGGTACGGTTTTTTGCAGAAGGAGAAAGCGGTGTTTTCGCCAAAGCGGAAAATCACCGGCGGGGCCAAGTGAATATCCGGTCGCGGCCAGGCCCTGACCGCAACAGGAGTTCAAATTTTTTCGAGGCCTGTAGGCCTTTATCTGAATGGTCCGCCCAGTTGAATGCGGACCTGTGACCTGTGGATGATGTACCATCTGTGAACGCATCGGTCAGGACGGATCCTGCATTCGAAAAATGTGGCGAAAGAACCCTTGATCTGTTACATAGTGCTTGCGATAAATTTTGTCATTGAAGCTTATGGTGAAGCTCAAAAAATAGAGCATGTTGTAAAACGTTATGGGCGGGTAGCTCAGTTGGATAGAGTGTCGGCCTCCGAAGCCGAAGGTCGGGGATTCGAATTCCCCCTCGCCTACCAAAGAAATCACTTAGATAATTTATTATCTATCTTTAATAACCAGTGCTAACAGTG
>Ga0214257_1000073_pt1 | contig 50112 bp, 45 predicted proteins | sample TroBogypolimnion_23_FD_153095 | JGI IMG/M metagenome (GOLD analysis project Ga0214257, IMG submission 153095) | Freshwater microbial communities from Trout Bog Lake, WI - 18AUG2009 hypolimnion | ecosystem: Environmental > Aquatic > Freshwater > Lake > Hypolimnion/Profundal zone | place: Trout...
GATGGTTTGCGACATCTGGAGCAGCAGCCGCAAGTCGTCAAGTCGATTGCCTGTTGGAACTGGATATTAAATTCAGTTTCTAATGCGAATTAGAATTACGCCGCGGCAGGAACAGGTTCTGTACCTGTTGCTCGACGGCCTGACGACCCGCACCATCAGTGAACGACTGCACCTTTCCGAAGAAACGACCAAGGCGCATATCAGCGCCATCATTCGATCGTTTGGCGCCAAGACCCGCCTGGAGGCGATTCTGGCTGCCGGCCACTACGGCTACGTCAAATCAACGCGATCCGGCTGATTGTCAGCCGTCAAGCGCCGCAATAGGCTGCGCAGCTTGGCCGGGCGCACCGGCTTGAGCAACAGCGGAATGCCGGCCGCTTGCGCCTGCTCCTTGATCTGCTCGCCGGTATCCCCGCTCATCAAACAGGCCGCTATCGGCCGCGACGCCATGCCCCGGAGCCTGCGAATCGCATCAATGCCATTGTCCCCGTCGCCCAGGCGAAAGTCGCTGACGACGATGTCGAAAGGCTCGTCCTGCGCAGACAGTTCGTAGGCCATGCGCGCATTGCCGGCAACCGCAATCTTGCAACCCCAGGCGGCCAGCAGGGTCGACAAAGCCTGCGTCACCAGAACGTCGTCTTCAATCAGCAGGAGTCGCAGTCCGTCGAGTTCACCCGTCGCCGTCGGTTCAGCTGCAACGATTTGGACATCGGAGTGCTCGGGGGGCGCGGTTGGCACCTGCACCGAGAAGCATGTCCCGCAGCCTAGGGCCGAGCGAATCGACAAGGGATGATCGAGCAGCCGGCAGGCGCGATCAACAATGTTCAATCCGACGCCCAAACCCTTGGCGCGGTCACGCTCGGGATTGTCGACCTGAAAGAATTCATGAAAGATTTCATCATGGTGTCGGGGATCGATTCCAATGCCGCTGTCCCGTACCTCGATGCGCAGTTGCGTGCCATCACGCGTCGGCCGTGCCGCGACCATGACCATGCCCTGCCGTGTGTACCGGATGGCGTTGCTCACCAGATTCAGCAGGATCCGGTGCAGCAGATGCGGATCGCTGCGAACCCATGCCGAGGACGGGCGCAGTCGCAAGCGCAGACCCTTGTCGCTCGCGACGTTGGAGAAGCTCAGACGCAACTGGTCGAAGATCCCTTCCACTGGAAAGACCGTGTTTTTGACCGGGGTCCCTTCCTCGTCCAGCGTGGATATGTCAAAGAATCGATCGAGCATGTCCTGCATGGTGCTGACCGAGGTCTCTAGCCGATTGCGAGCCGCGTTACATGCTGCACTTCTGTCCGTGCAGCTGACTTCACCGAAGTGAAATCCCGATCACTGAGCCTTTGTCTTGACGGTAAGGATTAACAGTTCTCTGAAGATTCGCAGCAGCGCGATCACGCGCCGCCGTACATGCATTATACGCACAATTTAGCTGCATGAACGCACTGTAAGTGCGTGTTGCATTATTGAGACAGATTGTGCTGCTCTTTGCGCTTTCGGCCCATCTTGTAACCTATAGGAGGCAGCTACTATGTGCGATTGGCGGTGATTACCAAACTAAAAGCCTATGCCTCAGCTTTCTCCGCCATCCTGATCTATGCGCAGGACCTGCTGCCCGGACGCGTGGGCATGGTTGCCGGGATGTTCTACGGCTTCTCGTTCGGATTAGGCGGTTTGGGCGCTGCGGCGCTGGGCCTGATCGCCGACCTGACCAGCATCGAGACGGTGTACCGCGTCTGTTCCTTCCTGCCGCTGATCGGTCTGCTGACAGCTTTCCTGCCGAACGTGAAACGGCGTTGAGACTGGCCCAGTTGCGCCGAGACTCCACGACGTTTGGCTGAGCCCAGACGGCGTTCTTAGGCAATTACCCAGCTCGTTAATTACCTGTTTTTTGCCTAAAAAGACCGTTTAGTGGTATTCCTCACAAATGGCCCAAAACGAGCGTGCTACAGCTTAGAAAAATGACCCTTTTACGCTGACGGCACAAAATCGGAGTTCAAAAAGGAAAGGCCGATTCCAGTGCTGGAATCTACCCCTCACAGACTGCCGGACTGCCCGGCCGTCTAACGCGGAGCCCGTGCCAAATCCATGACGTGACCGGCGCTGGTTTTCTTCACCGGAACACTCGGTCTGCGCTGATGAATCAGCAGTCGCCACAGTCTGTGAGATTGCAAACTCAGTGCAGCCCGTCAATTTAGTGGTGGGATCGTCCAACATGACCCAATACCCTCTTACCCCCCACAAAATTATTCCGGACACCGTTCGGACACCGACCCCAAAATGTCGCCAAACTCTGAAAATGAAAAACCCTCTGAAAACTTGCGTCTTCAGAGGGAAATCATTTTGGTGCGGCTGGCAGGAATTGAACCCACCACCCCTTGGTTCGTAGCCAATATATTTGATGTTTTTTAACATCCACGATCGTTTACGTATTTTTGATTTTATCGTTATAAATCAACCACTTAATACACAACATCGTCCAAAATTGTCCGAAGCGGTACAATCAAAGCCAGCGAGAAACGGCAACCGAACGGCAACCAGAGCGTCGACGGTACGGTCATGATCGGACAAGGAACAAGATATGGGCACCATCACAGACAAAGAAATGGGGTCGCGGGTGAACGGCGCCGACCAGTGGTTTACCGACCCCGGGCCGCGTGGCTCGGGGCGATTCCTGGGCAGAATAACCGCAGCTGGCGAGCGGTCGTTCTACTTCCGTTACACCACCAGCACTGGGCAGCGTGACACGATGTCTATCGGCCCTTACGACCCCAAAGGTCGACAAGGATCTTTCACACTAGCGGCGGCGCGGGAGAAGGCCGCACATTGGGCAAAGCTATACCGGGAGGGCGCACGTGACCTGCGCGAGTACTTTGCACAGGTCGAGGCGCACAGACTGAAGGCTGAAGATACGGAGCGCCAGTTGACCGATAGAGAGGCTCTCCGAACCAAAGAAGCTGAGCAGCAAGCGGAACTGGAAAAACAGCGCAGATTAACGATCAAGCAAGTGTTTGACCGCTGGGCAGCAACTGACTTAGCGCCACATGTCGGCGGCGACGGCAAGCGTATTGGCCGCAGAGATGGTGGGCAGTATGTGCGCGAACAATTTGAGCGACGCGTGTTTCCTCATATGGGTGATGTTGCCTTGGTTGACGTGCACAAAGCCCATATCCTGACCGTCCTTGATGCGGTCAAAGCTGAAGGTAAGTTGCGCACCACCAACGTACTCCTGGCGGACCTCAAGCAGATGTTTCGATTTGCAGCTGAGCGAGAAATCATCGACCATAGCCCCATCGAATTGCTCCGCAAGCGAAACATGGGTGGCAAGGATGTCAAGCGCTCCCGCGTGTTGTCCAACGAAGAGATAACAGCGCTTGTCAAACAGCTTCCAAAGGCGAACTTGAGCAAGCGAACTGAGATCGGCATCTGGATTATTCTGGCCACGGGATGCCGCGTCGGAGAGCTGATGGGGGCCGTCTGGAACGACCCGAAGCCTGATCAATCGGCACTACAAACATGGATCGCCCAGCAACACCCGCTTCGACCATCAGAGGCACCAAAGTTAGGCGTCATAGACTTAGCGGCCCGCACGTGGTACCTACCAACAACAAAGAACCAGAGGGATCACACGATCCACCTGAGCGACTTTGCGGCGGAACAGTTTTCAAAATTGGCCGAGCTTCGTGAAGTTGATCCTGTAACCAACAGGCCGATGACATGGGTGTTCCCGGACCGACAAGGCAATGGACCGGTTTGCATCAAATCCTTTGGCAAGCAACTCTCTGATCGTCAGCGCAGCATCGAGACGCGCATGAAAAATCGTAGCAGTGCAGTTGATGCTTTAGCACTACCAGGTGGCCACTGGACCGCGCATGACCTGCGCCGTACGACGTCCACCATGATGAGTCAGCTAGGCATATCCAATGATGTGATCAACGAGTGTGAAAATCACATCAAGCAGGGCATGAGCGCCGTTTACATTCAGGACCGACGCGAAGCCGAACAGGCGAGCGCGTACGACGCGGTCGGAAAGAGGTTGACTACATTGATATCCTTGGGCAAAAAACGATCAGGTAGATCATGAGCGGCGCCATACCAAAATTTCAAGTCCCTGATCACCGGCCTCCATGGGCTTTACCAAAGTCAAATGGCCCGTTGAAAACCCCTGACACTCATGAATTTGTGACGCGCAGTTTCGCTACACAATTTATAGCGGAACGAATGGATCGGGACTTTGAGTCGATGCGTCGCCGCCGAGACAAGATCGGGAAGCGGATCGACACCGCCATTCAGAACGAAGTGATCCCATGTCAAGGACGCAAGTTCAAATTCGGTTACTTGGTAGCTTGGGCTCGGAACACGAAAGATCTGGCGAGGACTGTCGAAGGCCTGATACCGATCGGCCATGGCCACGCGACCTTAACTACACCATCGTTTCAGATGGCTTCGACCGGATACTCCGTCCCTGAAACTCTGGATGATTGCCAGAACGCACTGCGCGAAGTCAGCAGAGAGGTGCTGAGACTGCGCGATGAAAATCGGGCCTTGCAGATCGTAATTGATGAGCTGCTCCCGTACAAGGTGAAGGCTGATGCCAAATCGCACAGCACACGTAAGGCTGGCCAAAAAGGGGGCAGACAGAGGAAGCAAGAGTAGCTGTAGAGATTTTCAAGAAAGCATTTCAGTTCCCTGATCTCTTCTAACAATCGAGGTACATGACTAACTAATACCGAAAGGGTATTGCCATGTATCAGACCATCCTCCGTCTACCTACCGTCAAGAGCCGCACGGGCATGTCCCGCAGCTCAATCTATAACGCCGTCAAAGAGGGCACGTTCCCGCGCCAGATCAACCTGGGTCCCCGCGCCGTCGGCTGGCTTGAGTCCAGCATCGACACATGGATTCAAGGCCGTATCGAGCTGTCTGCCAAGGTGGGGGTGTGACATGAAAGACACCGTCAAAAACCTGAAGCCGACTGCGAACGCCGCACATGAGCTTGTAGTCAACTTCGGCACCAGCAACCGTGACGCCTGCCCAACTGAGCACAAGATTACCTGGGGTGCTCTCACCGGTCAGCTCAGCGTCCCAGACACCACGCGTGGGACGTTGCCGCTGGCTGAATATCTGGCTCTTGACAAGAAGATCCCCGAACAAAAGCGCATTCGCGACGCCGAGAAGGACGGTCCCTACTTCATCATGGGTTCGTTTTCCCAACCGGGCACACGCCGCGGCAAGGACATTGCGCTCATGAACGGATTTGTCGGCGACATCGACTCCGGCAAGATCAGCAAAGAAGAGTTGCAGGCCAAACTCAACGGGCTGGAGTACCTCGCATATAGTTCCTACAGCCATAGCCCTACGACGCCGATGTGGCGCTTCATACTGCTGTACGCAACACCGGTCAGTGTTGCTGTCCATGAACAGGCATACGCCTTCTTGCAGCAGATGTTTGATGGCCAGCTTGATCACCGCTGCAAAACCCCTGCTCAGCTCTGGTACACGCCCGGATGCCCGCCGGATGCCGGACCGTACTTTGAGTTCTTCACCGGAACCGGTGATCTGTTCGACCCGACGAGTGTGCCGGTCGTCGTGGCCGCCGTGGTGCCTGCCGCTACACATCAGGCAGCCACTTGCAAGACATCACAGTCACACGTATCCGTCGTGACCATTCCACTCGCCGAAGAATCGCGCTTGACTGATGCACTTCACTACGTCGATACCGACAACCGTCAGAATTGGATTACTGTCGGCATGGCCTTGAAGAATCAGTACGGCGATGACGCGCTAAATCTGTGGCTCAAGTGGTCAGGCGGGTCCGACAAATACGATCATGATGACGCTACTGTGACCTGGGAGGGGCTCAAGCCGCGCTCAGAAAATGGGGTCACGATCGGTTCTGTTTTTCATCTGGCCAAACAGGGTGGCTGGAATGCCAGTACGGCAAGCATCCAGCTTGCGCCGCAGAGCACGCAGCTGCTACCGCTCTTCGACATCCAAGACGCAAAGGTCGGTCGCTTCTTGAGCCGCGATGCCCCGCGTCGGCGCTACCTTCTGCGCAATACCTTGCCGCTCGGTAAGGTCGGCATGCTCGTCGCGCCCGGCGGCACTGGCAAGAGCTTCTTCACGCTCCAGCTCGCTGTAGCTGTGGCGACGGGTACTCGCCTCGCTGCCCACTGGGACGTCGATGAGGTGGGCTCAAGCCTGATTCTTTGCGCCGAGGAGGACGACGACGACCTCCATCATCGGCTGCGCGACGTACTGGCGGCGACCATCGCACACAGTCCTGAGATCGAAAAGTTGATCGAGCAGCGTGTCCACATCAAGTCGATGCTCACCGAGAACAACCTGATGACCCATGCTAATGAGTGCCGTGAGATTGTGCCAACCGACTATGTTGATCGCTTGATATTGACCGCCAGACAGATCCCCGACTTGAAGCTGATCGTGATAGATCCGGCATCACGCTTTCGGGGTGGCGACGAGATCGCTGCCCAGGACACCACTCGCTTCGTTGAAGTTCTTGAACGCCTTCGCTCCGCAACTGGCGCCACGGTCTTGCTCGTGCATCACACCAACAAGAGCAGCATGAGCGCTGATGAAGTCAGTCAAGGTGCAGCCCGCGGTTCAAGTGCACTGACGGATGGTGTGCGCTTCCAGATGAACCTTAACAAACCGACCAAGGCCCAGGCCAAGCTGTTGCACGTTGCGGAGATGTACCGACACGAATATGTGCTGGCCACCATCACCAAGAACAACGGTGCGCCGCCGCAGCAGGCTGTGCTGCTCAGACGCGGTCCCGGTGGCGTGTTGGAGGCAGCTGAGGCACCAGCGCAGCACGAGAGCCAGGAGTTGAAGTTGCTGAAAATCTTGCAGGCCGAGGCAATGGTCGGGCAGACTTACACCACGAACAGCCTCGAAGGTAAGTATGCCGGGAAAACCGGTGCTTTGGGTCTCAGTGCAGCCGCACTGCGCCAGTTGGTCGCATCCTGCATCGAACTCAAATACCTCAGAAAGCGGGTATCAAAACCTGTGGGCATCCTGGAGCTGACGGGTACTTTTCCATAGTTCGACTCCGATTTCCCGACGATCCGATCGTCGGGAAATTTTCATCGGTCGGAATAAAACTCAATTAAATCAAGCACTTACGACCGACGATCCGATTTCGGTCGGCGGGAAATTCTTCAATGAAATCAACAACTTACAGTCCGACAACACCATATATATATGAGAGGAGCGCTCGCGCGCTCCCTCATCGTCAGGCCACCCGTCCAGACTCGATGATCGCCAGCAACTCAGCGTCCGAGAGCCGGTTCAGGTGGTTCAGGTCCACCTGTCCTGCCGCGCTGACGTTCACGTCCACCTTGGTTGGAGCAAGATAGCCAAGAAGGCGAGCAAGCTCCGAGGCTGCCCTGACCATACCGAGCGGCAAACCCATTTGCTTCGCCATCTCGAAGGTCTCAAGCAACTTGCTCACGATGTCCGCCCTGGTGATGGCGAGCTTCTCAGCGTAGGCACTGCGACCGATGCTCAGCGCTTCCATGACGTTAGGCCTGGTTAGTAACCGGCACGCCGCCACCTTGGCCCCAGAAGGCCCGTAGCCGGCCCGCAGAGCGGCCTGAGCGCCGTTGCCGTCCACCTGGTACTCCTGAACGAACCGGGCTTGTTTGGGGCTCAATGGCTGCATTGTCATGATGGCCTGATTTTACCACCTTGCTCCTAAATTAGTAGCATGATTCACCATCCGATCTCTGGCGCCAGAAACCAAGCCACCATGCAGCCGACTACGAGGCCTTGCGTCGTTCCTGATCTGGTTGCTGGGCGGCTTGGCACAAGCCGGTCTGGGTGACGATTCGTGTAGCTCCAATCGTAGCCAAGGCGCGTGTCAGTGACAGACCGGCTGGAGTCACATTTAGTCGCGACGACACCGAAGACTATGTCAAAATGATCACAAACGACTAAGGTCAGCATTGTGAACAAAACACAGATTCAATCCAGCACCTACACCAAGTTCCTGAGCCTCATCCAGGCCAACAGGGACTTGCCCGCATTTCCACAACTCGATCCGCTGGAGGAGCGCTTGCTAAACCAGTTTGCCAGTCATTGGCATGAGGGCCAGCGGGTCACGGTTCTGGAGGCGATGCAGATGTCCGGTGATGTATCTCCGGCGACGGTACATCGGCGGCTCAAGACCCTGCGCAAGAAGGGCATGCTTGGTGTGGACGAACATGAGACTGATAACCGAATCCGCTACCTCGTCCCCACCGCGCTGACGACGAAGTACTTTGCCAAGATGGGACAGTGCCTGGATCAAGCGCTGCGCGGCTGAGTCTGCGGCCTGCTGCCGGCGCACCGGTAGATGCCACCGACCAGGCCAATACTGGCCACAGCGAGCCTGCTTGTTTCTTGGGCACCGACCGCAGCGTCAACGCCGACGCGGCTTTCAAAGGTTATTCAGCAAGTTATCAACAATGTTGGACACCGGGCGTGTGGGTAACTTCATCCCGAGGTGCACATGCTGGTGCGCCTATGTATCTCGCTCATGACCACTCGCTGCGCTGCACAAGATTTCTCGCTATGCTTCTCAACTTGCCAATAAATTGAGTTTCAACTCAGGGAGACGACGACATGGCTCGAAAACGAAGCAGCACAGCTGAAGACTTTACGGACATCGTCGCCATGCTGCCCTGGTGGGCCGGCTGCGCCCTGGCGCTGGTGTCGTACGTGCTGCTGCACCGGGTCGCCACACAGCAGATGGTCGTCAACACGGCCCCCGGTCATCTCAGCGATCTGATGGTTCAGAGCATATGGATGGGACTGGCCACCGCGGGACAGTATTTCGTACCCATTCTGTGCCTGGCTGGCGCTGCGATGTCAGCCTACCGTCGCCGGCAACGTCAAACTCTAGTCACCAACGTAGGCAGCGGCAAAGCAGCCGATGCCCTGGACGGCATCAGCTGGCAGGAGTTCGAGCTGCTGGTCGGCGAGGCCTTCCGGCTCCAGGGGTACCAGGTAGCCGAGACCGGCGGTGCTGGGCCTGACGGTGGTGTTGACCTTGTGTTGCGCAAGGGCGGCGAGAAGTTCCTCGTTCAGTGCAAGCAGTGGAAGGCCTTCACAGTAGGCGTGACGATCGTGCGCGAGCTCTACGGCGCCATGGCTGCGAACGGTGCTGCTGGCGGCATGGTCGTCACGTCAGGGCGCTTCACGGACGAAGCCAATGCCTTCGCCCAGGGCCGCAATGTCACACTGATAGACGGTCCTGCCCTCCTCAAGCTGATCCAGCGGGCGCAGGCTTCACGGATGGCCGGCAGCAAGGAGCCCGTGACGACCGCGGCTACAGGCCCCAAGGCGGTCATACAGCCCCTGTGCCCCTCGTGCTCCAAGCCGATGGTACGCCGCACTGCCAAAAAGGGCGGCACCGCCGGCAGCACGTTCTGGGGCTGTGTTGACTTTCCGGCGTGCCGCGGAACTCGGCAGAACCAGTAGCGGCCCCCGAGCACCCGGACATACACTTCCACCATGGCAAACCCCAACCTCTCATCCTTCATCTGGTCCGTCGCCGACCTCCTTCGTGGCGACTACAGGCAGTCCGAGTACGGCAAGGTCATCCTGCCCTTCACCGTGCTGCGCCGCCTGGACTGCGTGCTGGAGGCCACCAAGCCCGCCGTGCTGGCCGAGAAGGCCACTCGTGAGGCTGCTGGCTTGAACGCCGAGCCCTTCCTGCTGCGCAAGTCTGGCCAGTTCTTCTACAACACCTCGCCGCTCGACCTGAAGAAGCTCATGGGTGACCAGGACCACATCGGCGAGAACCTGCGTGCCTATATGCAGGCGTTCAGCCCCGCGGTGCGCGACATCTTCGAGAGCTTCGAGTTTCATACTCAGATCGACAAGCTGGCCAAGTCTGGCCTCCTGTACATGGTCACGGAGAAGTTCGCCACCATTGACCTGCACCCCAACGTCGTCAGCAACGCCGAGATGGGCACGGTGTTCGAGGAGCTGATCCGCAAGTTCGCCGAACTTTCCAACGAAACCGCCGGCGAACACTTCACCCCGCGTGAGGTCATCCGCCTCATGGTCAACCTGCTGTTTATCGAAGACGACCAGGCCCTGACCAGGCCCGGCGTGGTGCGAAGCCTGTACGACCCCACAGCGGGCACCGGCGGCATGCTGAGCGTGGCCGACGAGCACCTGTCTAGCCTGAACCCTGATGCCCGGCTAGTCATGTACGGCCAGGAGCTCAACCCTGAGTCCTATGCCATCTGCAAGGCGGACATGCTCATCAAGGGTCAGGACATCGCCAACATCATCTTTGGCAACACCCTGTCAGCTGACGGCCTGCCGGGCAAGGTGTTTGACTACAGTCTGTCGAATCCTCCCTTCGGTGTCGAGTGGAAGAAGATCGAAACCCAGATTCGTAAGGAGTATGAGCAGCAGGGCTACAACGGCCGCTTCGGTCCTGGCCTGCCGCGGGTCAGCGACGGCTCTCTGCTGTTTCTATTGCACCTGATCGCCAAGATGCGCCCGGCTGTGGACGGTGGCAGCCGCTTCGGCATCGTCCTGAACGGCTCACCCCTGTTCACCGGCGGTGCCGGTAGCGGAGAGAGTGAGATACGCCGCTACGTGCTGGAGAACGACCTGGTCGAGGCCATCATCGCCCTGCCGACCGACATGTTCTACAACACCGGCATCAGCACCTATGTCTGGATCGTCAGTAACCGCAAGCCGGCGGCCCGCAAGGGTAAGGTGCAGCTGATAGACGCCAGCAGTTTCTGGCAGAAGATGCGCAAGAGCCTGGGCAGTAAGCGCAAGGAACTGAGCCCGCAGCACATCGACGACATCACGCGGTTTTTCGGGAACTTCGAGGAACTGACCCGCGACGGCGTGCCGATCAGCCGCATCTTCGCCAACGATGCGTTCGGCTACCACACCATCACCGTCGAGCGCCCGGAGCGTGATGCCGCGGGCAAGGTAGTCCTTGGGACCAAGGGTAAAGGTAAGGGCAAGCCGGTACCGGACGCCAGTCTGCGCGACACGGAGAACGTGCCGCTCAGCGATGACATTGGCGATTACTTCAAGCGTGAGGTGTTGCCCCATGCGCCCGACGCCTGGATTGACATCGAGAAGACGAAGGTCGGCTACGAGATACCGTTCAATCGGCACTTCTACGTCTTCAAGCCGCCGCGCCCGCTGGCTGAGATTGACGCCGAGCTGAAGGGCGTCACCGACCGCATCCTGACCATGATCAACGGACTGACGGCATGAGCTTCCCGCGGTACCCGCAGTACAAGGACAGCGGCGTCGAGTGGCTGGGGGAGGTGCCGGTGCACTGGTCATTGAGACGCATTGGCTACTTCTTCAGAGAACGGCGAGAGAAGGTCAGTGACAAGGACTTTCCGGCACTCTCCGTCACCAAAAACGGAATCGTGCCCCAGCTTGATACAGCAGCAAAGTCGGATGATGGTGACAACAGGAAGAGGGTCTGTCAGGGTGACTTTGTCATCAATAGTCGATCCGACCGAAAGGGTTCTTCTGGCACATCTAACCTAGGCGGTTCTGTTTCATTGATATGTACCGTGATGCAGCCGCAGCAAGAAGTAAATACAACTTACATGCACCATCTGTTCCGCAGTCAGCCGTTTCAGGAGGAGTTCTATCGCAACGGGAAAGGCATCGTCGCTGATCTGTGGAGTACCAATTACTCGGAGATGCGTAACATTCTTCTAGGCATGCCACCCCCCACGGAACAAGCCCATATCGCAGCCTTCCTCGACCGAGAGACTGCGAAGATTGACGAACTGGTGACCGAACAGCGGCGGCTGATGGACCTGCTGAAAGAAAAGCGCCAAACCGTCATCTCTCACGCCGTCACCCGAGGCCTGAACCCTGACGCACCCATGAAGCCGTCGGGCAACAAGTGGCTGGGCGCCGTTCCTGCACATTGGACAGTGTGCTGCTTGAAGCACATCAAGGCCGAGGTAAAGAATGCATTTGTGGATGGACCATTTGGCAGCAATCTAAAGTCAGAGCACTTTATCGACGACGGTGATGTTTACGTCATCGAAAGCAACTTCGCCACACAGGGTCGCATCGACACGGAAAAATTGAAGACGATCAGCAGCGAACACTTCGCCACCATCAATCGTAGCGAAACGCGAGGCGGTGATATTGTCATTGCAAAGATTGGGGCGCAGTACGGCAAGGCTTCCATACTTCCAGTTCTCGACAAGCCAGCAGTGGTGTCTGGCAACTCCTTGAAGTTGACAATCAATCAAAAGTCGTGTGACGTGCAGTTTGTAAACTGGCACTTGTCAAACCTCAAGGAGCTTGGTGTCATGGAAGACATCGTCAACGCAACGGCTCAACCGGCGCTATCTCTGGGCGAGATGAATAATCTTCCGATGTTAGCGCCCCCAAGAGCCGAGCAGCAGGAGATTGTGGCGTTTCTAAATGAGAAGCTCGGCGAGTTCGACACCCTCACCACCGAAGCTCAGTACGCCATCGACCTGCTGCAAGAGCGCCGCACCGCGCTGATCTCCGCCGCCGTGACCGGCCAGATCGACGTGCGCGAAAATACACAGAGGGAGGAATCATCATGACAAGTCCTGCAATCGGAAAGCTCCAGCGTGTCGCCCTTCGTGAGGTCTGGAAGCACGAGGCCTATGACTTCACCAAGTGGCTTCAGGAAAACATTGATGTCCTGAACGCTACGGTGGGCCTCAACCTGGTCAACGTGGACCGCGAACAGGCCGCTGGCTCGTTCAGCATCGACCTGGTGGCTGAAGATGAAGGCGGCGGCACGGTCATCATTGAGAACCAGCTAGAGAAAAGCAATCATGATCACCTTGGCAAGCTCATCACCTACCTCACCGCCATGTCGGCAAGGGCGGCTATATGGATCGTCGCTGAGCCGCGCCCTGAGCACGTGGCCGCCGTAGCCTGGCTCAACGAATCAACCGGCGCAGACTTCTTCTTAGTCAAAGTTGAGGCGGTACGCATCGGCACTTCGCCGGCGGCGCCACTCCTAACTCTGATCGTCGGTCCATCCAAAGAAACGAGCGTACGCACCCAAAAACACGAGCTGGCCGAACGCTATGACATCCGCTTGAACTGGTGGACTCAACTCGTGTCTCTGCCAGGTGCCAAGCTACACAAGCACATCACCCCCGGAACCTACTCGTGGATCGGAACCTCGTCAGGTGTGCGTGGCTTGAACCTAAATTACGTGGTTACGCAGGATGACTTCGCGGCTGAGCTTTACATCGACCGGGGCAAAGACTCTGAAGAAGAAAACAACAGCATATTCGACCAACTTTTCGCGTTCAAGACGGAAATTGATGAGGCTGTCCCCCACACCGTAAGCTGGGAGAGGCTTGAGGGACGGCGTGCCTGCCGTATCCGCGTCACGATGCCCGGCGGTTACCGCTCCGCTGAAGTAGAGTGGCCGGCCATACAGACCAGTGGAGTGGAGGCCATGAACGCCTTGAATAATGCGCTGCAGCCACACTTGAAGAAGCTGAAACTCAAGAGCTGAGAATCGCCACATGAGCCTCCATAAAGAAATCAGCTTCGAGTCCGAAATCTGCCAACACTTGGCGGCCAACGGCTGGCTCTATGCTGAAGGCGATGCCTCAAGCTATGACCGCGCCCGTGCCCTGTTCCCCGCCGACATTCTGGCCTGGGTGCAGGCGACACAGCCCAAGGCTTGGGACACCCTGACCAAGAACCACGGAGCCAAGGCCGGAGACACCCTACTGACCCGCCTGCGCGACCAGTTGGACCAGCGCGGCACGCTTGATGTGCTACGCCAGGGCATCGAGCTGCTGGGCCTCAAGACCCCGCTCAAGCTGGCTGAGTTCAAGCCGGCGCTGGCCATCAACCCGGACATCATGGCCCGCTACGCAGCCAACCGGCTGCGCGTGATCCGGCAGGTGCGCTACTCGCTGCACAACGAAAACAGCATCGACCTGGTACTGTTTCTCAACGGCCTGCCTGTAGCCACGGTGGAGCTCAAGACCGACTTCACCCAGAGCATCGGCGACGCCATCGACCAGTACCGCTTCGACCGCCACCCCAAGCCCAAAGGCCAGTCTGCCGAGCCCCTGCTGTCGTTCCCTGCTGGCGCACTGGTCCACTTCGCAGTCAGCAACATGGAAGTCGCCATGGTCACCCACCTGGTCGGCCCCGCCACCATGTTCCTGCCCTTCAATCTGGGCAACGAGGGCGCTGCTGGCAACCCTGTCAACCCAGCAGGCGGTCACCGCACGGCCTACTTGTGGGAGCAGGTCTGGGAACGTGAGAGCTGGCTTGAAATCCTGGGCCGCTACCTGATCGCACAGCGCGACAAGAAGAAGCAGATCGAGAAGATCATCTTCCCGCGCTACCACCAACTCGACGTGACGCGCAAGCTCCAGTCTGCCGTAACGGACGATGGCCCGGGCGGCAAATACCTGATCCAGCACTCGGCTGGGTCCGGCAAGACCAACTCCATTGCCTGGACCGCGCACTTTCTGGCGGAGCTGCACGATGCCCAGCACAAGAAAGTGTTTGACACCGTCCTGGTGGTGTCCGACCGCAACGTGATCGACTCCCAGCTCCAAGAGACCCTGTTCGACTTCCAGCGCACCACCGGCGTGGTGGCGACGATCAAGAACACCGAGGGCAGCAAGAGCGGTGCGCTGGCCCAAGCTCTGTCGGGCGACAAGAAGATCGTGGTCTGCACCATCCAGACCTTCCCGTTCGCCCTGGAGGCCGTGCGCGAGCTGGCAGCGACCAAGGGCAAGCGCTTCGCGGTGATTGCTGACGAAGCCCACAGCTCACAGACCGGCGAGGCAGCAGCCAAGCTCAAGGCCGTGCTGAGCCCCGCGGAGCTGGCCGACCTGTCTGATGGTGGCGAAGTCAGCACAGAAGACGTGCTGGCCGCACAAATGGCGTCCCGAGCCGAAGATGGTGGCATCACCTTCGTCGCGTTCACCGCTACCCCGAAGAACAAGACCCTGGAGCTGTTCGGCACGCGCCCGGACCCAACGCGCAAGCCGGCACCCGACAACGTGCCAGCCCCGTTTCACGTCTACTCCATGCGTCAGGCCATCGAGGAGAAGTTCATCCTCGACGTGCTGCAAAACTACACACCCTACAGCCTGGCCTTCCGCCTGGCGCACGAGGGCAAGGAGCTCGACAACAAGGAAGTCGAGCGCAACGCCGCCCTGAAGCGAATCATGGGCTGGGTGCGGCTACACCCCTACAACATCGCCCAGAAGGTAGAAGTCGTGGTCGAGCACTTCCGAGAGTTCGTGTCCCCGCTGCTCAAGGGCCGGGCCAAGGCCATGGTGGTGGTCGGCAGCCGTCTGGAGGCTGTGCGCTGGCAGTTAGCCATCGACCATTACATCAAGGACCACGGCTACAGCATCGGCACACTGGTGGCGTTCTCCGGCGAAGTGAACGATAAGGAGTCTGGACCGGACGGCTTCACTGAAAACAGCCCGGCGCTGAACCCCAAGCTCAAGGGCCGTGACATCCGCGAAGCCTTCAAGGGCGACGAGTATCAAATCCTGCTGGTGGCGAACAAGTTCCAGACCGGCTTTGACCAGCCGCTGCTGTGCGGCATGTACGTAGACAAGCGTCTGGCCGGCATCCAGGCCGTACAGACCCTGAGCCGCCTGAACCGTGCGCACCCTGGCAAGGACACCACCTACGTACTCGACTTCGTGAACGACCCGGAAGAGGTACTGGCGTCCTTCAAGACCTACTACACCACCGCGGAACTCTCTGCCACCACGGACCCGAACCTGGTCTTCAACCTGCGTGCCAAGCTCGACGCCGCTGGTCACTACGACGACTTCGAGGTGGACCGTGTGGTGGCGGTGGAACTCAACCCGAACGCCAAGCAGAGCGAACTGGTCTGCGCACTAGACCCGGTTCAGGACCGCGTGATGAAGCGCTACAAGGCCGCTCAGGCCGCGCTGAACGTGGCGAAGGCCAAGGACGACGGCGTGGCCATCCAGGCAGCACAGGATGAGCTGGACGCCCTGATCCTGTTCAAAGGCGACATGGGTGCGTACCTGCGGCTGTACACGTTCCTGTCGCAAATCTTCGACTACGGCAACACGGGCATCGAGAAACGCGCCATCTTCTACAAGCGCCTGCTGCCCCTGCTGGAGTTTGGCCGCGAGCGCGAGGGCATCGACCTGTCGAAAGTGGTGCTGACGCACCATCACCTCAAGGACTTGGGGAAGCGCCCGATGCTGCTGGGCGACGGCGAGGCACCCAAGATCGCGCCGATCACAGAGTCCGGCGGCGGTAGCGTTCAGGAAAAAGAGAAGGCTTTACTGAACGCAATCATCGAGAAGGTGAACGACCTATTTGAAGGCGAACTCACCGATCAGGACAAGCTGGTCTATGTGAACAACGTCATCAAAGGCAAGCTGCTGGAGTCCGAGACCCTACGCCAGCAAGCGACGAACAACACGAAAGAACAGTTCGCCAACTCACCCGACCTCAAGACCGAGCTGATGAACGCCATCATGGGTGCGCTCGATGCGCACAACCTGATGAGCACGCAGGCCTTGAACTCTCCGACGGTGCGGGGTGGGCTGAAGGACATTCTGCTGAACCATGCTGGGCTGTATGAGTCGCTGCGGGGGCAGGTAGGCGGTGAAGCCCGGCAAGGTCGATAGGCTGTTTGCGGGCGGTTACAACGGGGCTGCCGGAGATAGCAAGTATCGACGCGTTGCACCTCCCCCGTCATTCGGCAGGGAGCAGGCCCGACATCACACTGCGCAGCTTGGCGGGCGGCACTGATTTGTGCAAGTAGTGCACACCTGCTGCTTCGGCTTGGTGCACGAGATTTTCATCGGCGCTGATCAAACAGGCTGGGATCTGGCGGCCAGTGAGTTCGCGCACGAGGCGTACTGCATTGATGCCGTTGTACCCGTCGTTCAACTGATAGTCGCTGAGGATGATGTCTGGAGCCTGATCGCGCCGGACGTGGTCGCGGGCCATGAGCGCCCCGTCGGCCAGAGTGATCTGACACCCCCACGACGTTAGCAAGCACTCCATAGCCTGCCGAATCAAGGCGTTGTCTTCGATTACTAGTACCCGCACACCATCGAGACTGGACTCTGGCCTCGTGGCACTTTGATGTGACCCATGGTCTCCATCAAAATCGACATGATTGCTGCTCATATTTCTCTCCCTGATGCGCAATTTTGGAGCGCGGGGCCGGAAAATGCTATCCCCCGAAAGGGGGATATTGAAGTAAGACTTGAAGAAAGTTGACTGACGATGTTCTGTGCTGAGGGCTTGACCGCGGCCGCCGCCAGTCATACAGGACGTGAATCAGAAAAGGACAATTTACTAATAGATACTCTATTTATAAATTGTCGTTTTTTAAACGTGCCGGCCAAGGCTGGCCGCCAGCAAAATTCGCCTGAAAAAAAATCGCTGCAAAAAATTCACTTTCCGATAAAACCATCACATCCGCTGGCAGGGGACCCCTCCCCCCAGGGCGCAAAAAGCCACCCCGGCTTCCGATTCCGTTTGCCCGCCCAGCCCAAAGGGGACCCTGACCCCCGAACTCCCAGCAGCCGCTGAGTACAGCGTCCTGCATCGGTCATCGCTGGTGTCATCAATCCTGACGACACCACGCCACGAAGTCCAACAGCCACGACGAGCAAGGCTCGACGTCCTGCTTGAGCTTCATGGATTCACTTTGATCCGTACTTAAGGAGTTCACATGTTCGAAACTGGTCTGGCCATCTTCCTTGGCCTTGTTTTCATATTCATTAAATTGCCCCGGCGCACGATGCTGCGCCTCCTCAACCATGACATGGCCATCGACGTGTGCGTCACGCTGCTGGTGCTTGCCATCCACTTCGGAACCTTCTCCGGTGTCATGGCCGCGACCTTCGCTGGCCTGCTGACCAGCCTCGGTACTTCGACAGCCAAGCGGCTGTTCGGCTACATCCAGGGTGACATCTATCACCACGGCTACATGCGCCTGGAGCTCTGACGTGGCGTCCTACCGCCGCAAGACGGTTTATGCCCGTCGCTACCCCAAGCCAAGTCTGCTCAACGACTTGCTGTTCCGTCTATCTGTCCTCAACCCACTTACTCCGAAGGAGTTCCCCATGTCTAACTCAAACCGCAACATCCTGATCCGCACCGTTGCCACCATCGCTGGTGACATCACCGTCGGCGTCGCCGTGGCATCTGCCTGCGTCTGGATCATCGAAGCCGCAGCCCTCGGGCTGTTCCTGAGCTTCCTGCTCTGGCTGATCGGTGCGATCTTGTCTCTGGCGCTCAGCCAGTACGTGGTCCACCCGGCTCTGACGATGTTGCTGTCGGACCACAAGCTCGACGTTGCTGTCGATGCCTTCAATCTGTTGTCTGCACGCATCACACGCTTCACACGCGCTGCCGTGCAGCCGACCTGACCGCGTCAGTTCCCACCGTTGTTCAACCCCAGCCCCGCTGAGTGCATCTCACCGGGGCTTTCCTATATCTGGAGCTTGCTATGACACATCAATTCAAGGACCTGTACCAATCGGTCACCGACCAAATCGTTACCGCGCTGGAGGCCGGTACACCTCCATGGGTCTGCCCGTGGTCACGGACACCCGGCAACGCGATGCCGGCCAACCTGGCCACATCGCGGGCTTACCGCGGTATCAACACCATCCTGCTCAACATGCAGGCCATGTCACACGGCTACGCCGTCAACCGCTGGCTGACATTTCAGCAAGCCCGCGCCCTGGGCGCATGCGTGCGCAAGGGTGAGACCGGCACCGGCATCGTGTTCTTCAAGATGCTGGAGCGTGATGCGGATTCAGGGCGCTGCGCCAACGATGAACCGGCACGCCGGGTCATACCGCTGCTGCGCTCGTTTACCGTGTTCAATGCTGCCCAGGTCGAAGGCCTGCCAGAGAGCCTTGTAGCCCCTGAATCCACGCCGGAGGGCTGGAGTCCTGTAGCTGCTGCGGAGGAGCTCCTGGCTCGTTCTGGCGTCACTATCCGCCATGGTGGCGATCAGGCGTTCTATCGACCGAGCGACGACGTCATCCAGTTGCCCTCACCAGCTGTCTTTCCCGAAGCCAGTCGGTACTACAACGTGGCGCTGCACGAGTTGACTCATTCAACCGGGCATCCGAGCCGGTGCAACCGGGTGTTAATGGGGCGTCAGCACATCGAGGCATACGCATTCGAGGAACTTGTGGCTGAGATGGGCTCAGCGTTCCTGAGCAGCCATTGTGGGCTGCCTGGCGAGCTACAGCACGCCAGCTACATCGCGCACTGGTTACAGGCGCTCAAGTCGGACAAGCGGTTGATCTTCACTGCTGCGTCCATGGCGCAGAAGGCGGCGGACTTCCTGCTGCCGCCACAGGCAACAGCACCCAATCCACAGGTTAGCGCCATACCGGCATTGGCCTGATCTGGATCAGACCGTGGCATCGACGGATGCTGCGGCCTGTGATCACTAAGAAAAAGCCTAGTTGACGACATTGTGTGGGCAAGAAACTGACAACGTCGTAGGTGCAGCGGGCACACCTTCATTGGCCCCAACCCGGCATCTGTCTGGACCGTCTTGGTCTGGCTGGTGCCATTTTTATCACCATCACTTTTACCGGAGTTCATCATGACTGAACAAGTCAATTACTTTGCGCGTCTCAACGCCATCAACGTGTCCGAACACATCGAGAAGAAAGGCGGCTTCAGCTACCTGTCCTGGCCCTACGCAGTGGCACAGCTGCGCCTGGCAGACCCAACCGCAACCTGGGAGGTCCGTCGATTCGACGGATTGCCCTACCTGGCCTGCGACGCTGGTGTCTTTGTCGAAGTGGCAGTCACGGTGCAAGGCGTGACTCTGAGCCAAATTCATCCGGTGCTGGACGGACGCAATCGTCCGCTGATGGCGCCCAACTCTTTCGATATCAACAGCAGTATTCAGCGAGCCCTGGTCAAAGCAATTGCGTTGCACGGGTTGGCACTTTATGTATACGCTGGCGAGGACTTGCCGCAACCGGTGGCAGATGCTGCCAACGATCAGACTGCGGCACCGCCCCCGGTCAAGGTGACGCCCATGCGTGCTGGCCCGACCATCACCGGGCCACAGCAGATCACTATCCACAAGCTCGTGGTCGAAACAGGCACGGACCTGAGCCGGCTGCTGGAACACTTCGGCGTTGCCAGTCTGAAAGACTTGCCTGCCATCGAGTTCTCGCGTGTGGTGCGCTCGCTTGAAAAGCGGAGGGCAGCATGAGCAAGATCATTCAACTCGTTCAAGGCAGCCAGGAGTGGCTGGAGTACCGGCTGAAGATGCGCAACGCATCGGAGACCGCGGCCATGCTGGGCGTCAGCCCATGGATGTCGCCGTACCAGCTTTGGCTGCTCAAGACCGGGAGGTCTGTGACCAAGACCACGGCTGCGATGCAGCACGGTACAGACATGGAGCCTGCGGCGCGAGCCGCTTATGAGGCGCAGAGCGGTAACGTGATGCAGCCCCTGGTGCTCCAGGACGGCCCCTACTCGGCCAGCCTGGACGGCATGGACTTAGATGGTCAACTGATCGTCGAGATCAAGTGTCCATACAAAGGCCAGAGCTCGGTGCTGTGGAACGACGCTATGGTCGGCCATGTGCCAGCGCAGTACGAGCTTCAGGTGCAGCATCAGCTGATGGTGTCTGGCGCTGCCCTCGCTCACCTCTGGGTGTTCGACGGCACGCAGGGGCTTCTGCTGCCTATTGAGCGCGATGACGGTGCCATGGACCGAATCCGTGGCGGCTGGGACGTGTTCCAGACGTTCATGGACAGCGACACACCGCCGCCGCTCACCGACGCGGATACTGTGCAGCGCAGTGACTTGGCGTGGTCAGCAGCGGCACAGGCGTTTGCTGAGGCCAAGCGGGCCACGGACGCTGCTGATACTGCCCTGGCCAAGGCACGTGATGAGCTTGTGGCTCTGGCACAGCACCCGCGTGAGCAGGGCTCCGGGGTCAGCGTGACCAGGTACTGGAAGGCTGGGAACGTGGCCTACGCGAAGATTCCTGCGCTCAAGGATGTTGACCTGGCGCTGTATCGGGGCAAGGCACGTGAGGAAGTTCGGGTGACGACAGTAACGTAAGGACGTTTACTAAGCACGAAACCCAGAGAAACGGCAACCGAACGGCAACCAGAGCGAGGTTTTTAGCCTAGAAAGACTAAAGGGTTAGCGTGTACTTACACGCTAACCCTCGTCTTTACTGGTGCGGCTGGCAGGAATTGAACCCACGACCCCTTGGTTCGTAGCCAAGTACTCTATCCAACTGAGCTACAGCCGCTTCGACATGTATTGTAGCAGCAAGCGCGGACCCGGTCGGCGCGCTCAGTGCGCCTTGTCCCAGTTCGGCCCGAAGCCGACTTCGGCCAGCAGCGGCACCTTGAGGTGCGCCACGCCTGCCATCAGGCGCGGAATCTCATGGCGCACCCACTCGACCTCGGCCAGCGGGACCTCGAACACCAGTTCATCGTGCACCTGCATGATCATGCGCGTGCCGCGCTGCTGCTCGTCGAGCACCTGCTGCACCTTGACCATGCTGAGTTTGATCAGGTCCGCCGCCGTTCCCTGCATCGGCGCGTTGATGGCGGCGCGCTCGGCGCCGCTGCGCCTGGGCCCGTTGGGCGAGTTGATCTCGGGCAAATACAGGCGCCGGCCGAACACAGTCTCCACATAGCCCTTTTCCTTGGCGCTCTGGCGCGTGTGGTCCATGTAGATCTTCACGCCCGGATAGCGCTCAAAGTAGCGCGCCACGAAGTTCTTCGCCGCCGTGTTGTCGATGCCCAGGCTGCGCGCCAGGCCGTAGGCGCTCATGCCGTAGATCAGGCCGAAGTTGATGACCTTGGCATAGCGGCGCTGCTCGGCACTGACCTGGTCGGTGCGGATGCCAAAGACTTCGGCTGCGGTGGCGCGGTGCACGTCCATGCCGTCGTGGAAAGCCAGCAACAGGGCCGCATCACCGCTGATGTGCGCCATGATGCGCAACTCGATCTGGCTGTAGTCGGCGCTGGCGATGACGCAGCCTGCCGGTGCCACAAAGGCCTCGCGCACGCGCCGACCTTCCGGCGTGCGCACCGGGATGTTCTGCAGATTGGGGTCGTTGCTGGACAGGCGCCCGGTCACCGCCACCGCCTGAGCGTAATGCGTGTGCACGCGCCCTGTGCGCGGGTGCGCGAGCTGCGCCAGCTTGTCGGTATAGGTGCCCTTGAGCTTGGCCAGGCTGCGGTGCTCGAGGATCTTGGCCGGCAGCGGGTAGTCCTCGGCCAGTTTCTGCAGCACTTCGTCATCCGTGCTGGGCGTGCCGGTCGGCGTCTTTTTCACGACCGGCAGGCCGAGTTTGGTGAAGAAGATATCGCCGATCTGCTTCGGGCTGCCCAGGTTAAAGATCTGCCCAGCCAGCTCGTGCGCTTCCTTCTCTAACTGCAGAATGCGCACGCCGAGCTCCCGGCTTTGCGCGCCCAGCGTGGCGGCATCGATCAGCACGCCATGGCGCTCGATCCGGTAGAGCGCCTCACTGCTCGCGATCTCCAGTTCGTAGATGAAGCGCAGCTTTTCGTCGCGCTGCAGCTGCGGCCACAGCACGCGGTGCACGTCGAGCGTCATGTCCGAGTCCTCGCACGAGTACTCGGCGGCCTTGGCGATCTCGACCTGGTCAAAGCAGATCTGGTGTGCGCCCTTGCCGCACAAGTCCTCGAAACTGATGCCGCTGCGTCCGAGGTGGCGCTCGGCCAGGCTGGCCAGTCCGTGCGGCTTGTGCACTTCGAGAACGTAGCTCTGCAGCATGGTGTCGTGGGCGTAGCCCTGCACCTCGATGCCGTGATTCGCGAACACATGGCGGTCGTACTTAATGTGCTGGCCCAGTTTCTTCCTACCGCCGTCTTCCAGCCAGGGCTTCAGGCGCGCCAGCACGGCCTCGCGTCGCAGCTGCGCCGGCGCGTCAGCATAGCTATGCGCCAGCGGGATGTAGGCGGCCTCGCCCGGCGTAACGCTGAAGCTAATGCCGACAATTTCGGCCCGCATTTCATCGAGCGAGGTCGTTTCGGTATCGAGCGCCACCAGTTCAGCGATTTCGAGTCGCGCCAGCCAGCGCTCCAGATCGTCCCAGGCCAAGATCGTGTCGTAGGCAACGCTTCTCACGCCCGATTTTGCCAGCGCGGGCGGCTCTTCGGGCTCGTCAAACAGCCCGGGGTCCTGGCTGCGCGGAGCCGAACCGCCGCGCTGCACCCGCTCTGACGGGGCCACGTCGCCGGCCGTATCGGGCTTGTCCGGTGCAACGCTGCGCGCCAGGCCCTTGAAACCGAACCTCTCGTAGAACGCGCGCAAGGCCGGCGCATCCTCGCTGCCGGTGGCGATGGCGTCGAGCGCCGGCAGATCGGGCACCCAGCCGTCGAGGTCGCAGTCGGTCTTGATCGTGAGCAGTTGGCGCCCGGTCGGCAGCCAGTCCAGCGACTTCCTCAAGCTCTCGCCCACGGCGCCCGTGATCGCGTCGGCATGGGCCACCACGGCATCGAGCGACCCGTATTGCTGAAGCCACTTGGCCGCCGTCTTCGGGCCGACCTTGGGCACGCCCGGCACGTTGTCGATGGTGTCGCCCACCAGCGTCTGGTAGTCCACCATCAGCTGCGGCGGCACGCCGAATTCGGCCTCGACCCCGGCCACGTCGCGCCGGCGCCCGTTCATGGTGTCGATGATGGTGATGCGGGAGTTGACCAGCTGCGCCAGGTCCTTGTCGCCGCTGCTCACGATGACCTCGATGCCCTGGCGCGCCGCCATCACGGCCAGCGTGCCGATTACGTCGTCGGCCTCGACGCCCGGCACGTCGAGCACTTTCCAGCCCATCAGGCGCACCACCTCGTGGATCGGCTCGATCTGGGCGCGCAGGTCGTCGGGCATCGGTGAGCGATGCCCCTTGTAGTCGGGGTAGAGCGCGTCGCGAAAGGTCGGACCCTTGGCGTCGAAGACACATGCCGCGTAGTCGGCCGGCACGTCCTTGCGCAGTTTCTGCAGCATGTTGACCATGCCGCGGATCGCGCCCGTCGGCGCGCTGGCCGGGTCGCCCGCGACCGCGCGCAGGTCCGGCATGGCGTGGAAGGCGCGGTACAGGTAGCTTGAGCCGTCCACCAGCAGAAGGGTTTTCGGTCTTGGTTCGGAGTCGTTCATGCGTGCATTTTGCCTGCGCCGGGCGCAGCAGCCGTGGTTCTACAATGAGTCCATGCGCGCGACCCTTGTTTTTACCCTCTGCCTGACGGCTGCCGGCGCTGCCTGCGCGCAATCCGCCACGCCGCTGCGCGAAGCCAATGCACCCGGCAAGGTGGCCACCGCGCCGCTGGAACAGCTCACCGAACGCATCCGCGTGGAAGACGCGGGTTCGCGCATCGATGAACTGCGCGTCGGCGGCGAAACGAAAAGCATCGTGGTGCAACCCAAGGGTGGCATGCCAGCCTATGAAATCCAGCCCGGCAGCGGCGAGCGCAGCTGGAAGATTGCGAATTTCTGATCCATGGCGGTCTACACGGAAGTCTCGCGCGAAGAGGCCAGCGCCCTGCTGCAACAACTCAAGCTGGGCAAACTCACGACCCTGCGGGGTTGCGCCGGCGGCATCGAGAACACCAACTACTTCGTCAGCGCCGAGCGCGACGGCGTCCAGAGCGACTATGTGCTGACCCTGTTCGAGCGGCTGAGCTTCGCGCAACTGCCGTTCTACCTGCATCTGATGAAGCACCTGGCGCAGCGCGGCATCCCGGTGCCGGACCCGAGCGCCAATGCGCAGGGCGAACTGCTGTTTGAGATCAAGGGCAAGCCCGCCGCCGTGGTCAATCGCCTGCGCGGCAAGAGCGAACTCGATCCGACGCCGGCGCACTGCGCGGCCGTTGGCGCAACGCTGGCCCGCATGCATCTGGCCGGTGCCGATTTTCCCATGAGGCAACCCAATCTGCGCGGCCTGGCCTGGTGGAACGAGACCGTGCCAACCGTGCTGCCGTATCTGAACGGGGCGCAGTCCGAGCTGATCCAAAGCGAGTTGCGCTACCAGAACAAGATCGCCGCCACGCCAGCCTATGCCGCGCTGCCGCTTGGTCCGATTCATGCCGACCTGTTCCGTGACAACGTGATGTTCGAAGATCGCGATGGTCAGCCGGTTCTGAGCGGCTTCTTCGATTTCTATTTCGCCGGTGTCGACAGCTGGCTGTTCGACCTTGCGGTCTGCCTGAACGACTGGTGCGTCAACCTCGAATCGGGCACGCCGCACGCCGCGCGCACCGAAAGCTTCCTGTCGGCCTACGCTGCTGTGCGCCCCTTGCAGGCGGCCGAGCATGAATTGCTGCCAGCCCTGCTGCGCGGCGCCGCCCTGCGCTTCTGGCTGTCACGGCTTTGGGACTTTCACCTGCCGCGCTCGGCCAGTCTGCTCAAGGCGCACGATCCGGTGCACTTCGAGCGCGTGCTGCGCGCACGCGCGACCCACCCCGGCCTGCCGGCCAACACCGCGAACCCATCATGAAGCTAAACCTTGTTCCCGCCCGCACCGGCATCCTGTGGGTCAAACTGGGCATGCGGACCTTCTTCAAACAGCCGCTGGCACTGGCCGGCCTGTTCTTCATATTCATGGCCGTGATGACCGTTGCCAGCCAGCTGCCCTATATCGGGCTGGCCATCGCCATGACACTGTTGCCTGCGGCCACTCTGGGCCTGATGGCGGCCACGCGCGAAGCAAGCAACGGGCGCTTTCCGATGCCGACGATGCTGTTGTCGGGATTTCGAGCCGGTCACCCCAAGGCACGCGCGATGCTGATACTGGGCGGCTTGTATGCCACGGGTTTTCTGGCCGCGATGGCCGTGTCCTGGCTGGTCGATGGCGGCGACTTTGCCCGCGTCTACCTGGGCGGGGCGACGCCGACGCGCGAGATGATGCTCGACCCGGCGTTTCAGGGCGCAATGTGGGTCTTCATCGGATTGCACATGCCCTTGTCGCTGCTGTTCTGGCATGCGCCGGCCCTTGTCTACTGGCATGATGTGCCGCCGCTCAAGGGGCTTTTCTTCAGCCTGGTGGCCTGCCTGCGCAACTTCTGGGCTTATGCGATCTTCGGCGTGATGTGGCTGGCCGTTTTGGTGCTGGTGGTGATGGCCATCACCACCATCGCCGCACTGCTGGGCAACGGCAGCGTCGCCGCCGAGTTGCTGTTTCCAGCCCTGCTGCTGGTGGCGACGATGTTCTTCTCCTCGCTCTACTTCACGTTCCGCGACACCTTCGAGCCGCTGCCGGAAACTGCGCCCTGAACCGAATCGTTCAGGGCACGGGCGTGAGCTTGGCCACGCTCAGGGCCAGCCACTTGATGCCGTGACGAGGGAAATTGATCTGGGCGCGCGCGTCGTCGCCGACACCTTCCAACGCGAGCACCGTGCCTTCGCCGAACTTGGTGTGGAACACCTTGAGCCCCACGCGCAAACCGTGGGCTAAACCGGCTTTGCTGACAGGCGCAGGGGCAGCCGCATATTTCGAATAATCAGGGCCAAAGGAACGGTCGGCGCGCGCTTGGTTGCCATCGACAAATCCTGAGCCGGCACCGAGGCCGGCACCGAAGCCATGGTTCTTCGGCGTGATCCACTTCAGCGCACCTTCAGGCAACTCCTCGAAGAAGCGGCTGCGCAGGTTGTAGCGGGTCTGGCCGTGCAGCATGCGCGTCTGCGAGTGGCTCAGGTACAGGCGCTGGCGTGCACGTGTGATGGCGACGTACATCAGGCGCCGTTCTTCTTCGAGCCCGTCGCGGTCGCTCATCGAGTTCTCGTGCGGGAACAACCCCTCTTCGATGCCGCTAATGAAAACGCAATCAAATTCGAGCCCCTTGCTGGCATGCACCGTCATCAGTTGGATCGCGTCCTGTCCAGCCTGCGCCTGGTTGTCGCCCGCCTCCAGAGCGGCGTGCGTCAGAAAGGCCGCCAGCGGCGACAGCGTCTCGCCGGTCTCGGCATCGGGCGCCGGCAGGTCCTGCAGCGACTGATTCAAGTCCAGCCCCTGCGACGCCGGCGACTGCGTCAGGCCGCTTGCGGGATTGGCGTGCTCGTCGATCGGCAGCGCAACCGCATCTCGGCCGAAGCCTTCAAGCGAGACAAAGCTCTCGGCCGCGTTGACCAGTTCCTCCAGATTCTCGACACGGTCCGCGCCTTCGCGGTCCGCCTTGTAGTGCGTGATCAGGCCGCTGTGATCGAGCACCAGTTCGATGATCTCGCGCAAGGTCAACCCTTGCGTGCGTTCGCGCAGGACTTCGATCCCGGCCAGAAAGGCGCCGATGTTGGTGCCGGCCTTGCCGGACAGGCCGCTGACGGCGTCGCTGAGCGAGCAGCCGCTTGCACGCGCCGCGTCCTGCAAGAGTTCCAGGCTGCGCGCGCCGATGCCGCGCGGCGGGAAGTTAACAGCGCGCAGAAAACTGTTGTCGTCGCGCGGATTCTCCAGCAGGCGCAGGTAGGCCAGCGCGTTCTTGATTTCAGCACGCTCGAAGAAGCGCAAACCGCCGTAGACCTTGTACGGCATGGCGGCGTTGAACAGCGCCGTTTCAATGACGCGGCTTTGCGCATTGCTGCGGTACAAAACCGCGATCTCCTTGCGCGGCATGCCGTCACGCACGAGTTGGCGCATTTCATCGACCATCCATTGCGCTTCGGCAAAGTCGCTGGTGGCCTCGAACACGCGCACCGGCTCGCCCGGCCCCTGGCTGGTGCGCAGGTTCTTGCCCAGGCGCTTGCTGTTGTGCGCGATCAGTTCATTGGCCGCGTCCAGAATATTGCTGCCGCTGCGGTAGTTCTCTTCGAGCTTGATCTGGTGCTGCACCTTGAACTCGCGCACAAAGTCAGCCATGTTGCCCACGCGCGCGCCGCGAAAGGCGTAGATGCTCTGGTCGTCATCGCCGACGGCCAGCACGCAACCGGTCGGGTTGAAGCTGCTCTCGGCATCGACCGAGCCATGGGCGCCGGTGCCTGCAAGCATCTTGACCCAGGCGTACTGCAGCTTGTTCGTGTCTTGAAACTCGTCAATCAGGATGTGGCGGAAGCGCCGCTGGTAATGCTCGCGGATCGGATCGTTGTCGCGCAGCACCTCGAAGCTGCGCAGCATTAGCTCGCCGAAATCGACCACGCCCTCGCGCTGGCACTGGTCTTCGTAGAGCTGGTAGATCTCGACTTTCTTGCGCGTTTCATCATCGCGCGCCACCACCATGTTTGGGCGCAGCCCCTCTTCCTTGTTGCCGGCGATGAACCACTGCATCTGCTTGGGCGGAAAGCGCTCGTCGTCGATGCCGAACTGCTTGTACAAACGCTTGATGGCCGAGAGCTGGTCCTGTGTATCGAGGATCTGGAACGTCGAGGGCAGATTGGCCAGCTTGCAGTGCGCGCGTAGGAGGCGGTTGCACAGGCCGTGGAAAGTGCCGATCCACATGCCGCGCACGTTGAGGGGTAGCATGCCGGCCAGGCGCGTCATCATCTCGCGCGCCGCCTTGTTGGTGAAGGTCACCGCCAGCACGCCGCCGGGCGAGACCTGCCCGGTCTGGAGAAGCCAGGCGATGCGCGTCGTCAGCACCCGCGTCTTGCCGGAACCGGCACCGGCCAGGATCAGCGCGTGCTCGGCCGGCAGGGTGACAGCGGCGCGCTGCTCCGGATTCAGGTTCTGTAGCAGCGGCAATTCGGGCGCGCCGTGGGGTGCAGTTTCGAAGGACATGCGGGCATTGTAGAAAGCCCGGGCGCAGCGGCGCCGATCAGGACTACGGCAATTTTCCGCCGAGCGGGGCCATCGCGGTGAGCGTGTGCTCATGGTCGCCCGGTATCAGGCGCGTGAGGTCGATGTCCGAACGCCGCGGCACGGTCGCTGGCCGCGCCACGATTTCAATCTCGGACAGGTCCAGGTCCAGCGCCGGCGCAGGGGCCGGCGGGTGCGCCGACAATTCGGCCAGCGCACTCTTGGACAGCTCGGGAAAGTTCGGCGTCACGTCCGACTCGCTCTGGGCGATCACCTGCAGCAGCAGCAGGTCGCGGAACGCGGCCAGATCAAAAGGCTGGTTCTTGTCGGCCCAAGGGTCGCGGAAGATGCAGGCTTCAATGAACATCTGCACCTCCGGCTTGGCCCACAGGGCGGTGATGGTCGAGAGCACATCGACATACGACTCAAGGTCCCTGCCCTGCTCGGCATAGGACGCAAACTCCGGCACCTCGACGTTGAACAGCAACTTGAAATCCTGGGAGCACTGCTTGAAATCGGCCGGCAGGCGCAGGGAATGCAGCAGCGCCAGCAGGTCCAGATAAACAAAAGGATTGGGCTCCTTGCTGTCGCGGATTTGCTGCTTGAGGACCTGCACGGCCTCGTCAACCTTGCCCTTGGAGACAAGGGCCTGCGCCTGCTGGCGCACCTGCAGCACCGCCGTGGATCGGAGCTTTCGCACCGTCCTGGCCGCTGTGCCTGCTGCTGCATCACTACTCCGGGCCGCCACTGCGCCCGAGCCCATCAACTCGGAGAAAACCGAGTCACGCATGCCGGTCGGTTGCGCCATTAACTGCGGCGAAGCCGAACCGTCCGACGTCGGCGGCGCGGCATTGGCTACGCCGCCGTTCCACCAGTCATCGCTGGCCAGCGAGAGCGCGCGGCGCTGGCGCAGCCAGAAGAAGACCGCAGCCAACATGCCAAGCAGCGCCAGACCGGTCAAACCGTAGACCAGAGCAACCGGGAAGCGCTCAGCCTCAGCCCTTTGCAAACGCGCCTTCAGTTCCGCCAGCGAGGCTTCGCTTTTCGCGGCCGAGTCGCGCAAAGCCTTCACATCGCCTTCGAGCTGCTGCACCTTCTGCGAATCGCGCGAAGCCTCGTCCGGCACCGCCGGTGACGCCTCGGGAACAGCATTGGCCACGCGATCCGACAACACCTCGAGCGGATCGAGCTTCAAGCGCGGCGCGCCATTTGTGCGCGCGGCCGCCGGCTTTGCCTGCACGGCTGCAGGTTTGGCCAGGGCCGGCACTGGCTTGTGCGGCACGGCGCTGCGCCGGCGCGCCGCGAGGTGCTTGGCCTTGGCGCCTCTGGCATGTGCCCGGCGTTGGACACGCGATTTGGGCTGGGCCGGTTTGGCGGCCTTGGCGGATGAAGGCGGAACCGGCGCAGGTGCCAGCGCCGGACCCGGCGGCACAGACGCCGCCGTATCCGCAGTTGTCGACTGGGGTCCGAACGGGGTAGCGCTTGGTGCTGGCGCGGCAGCGGCCAGCACCACCGGTACGGCCGGCGCTGTCACTTCGCCGGGCAGGTCGGCCAGCAGGACGTAGCGCCGCGATGTCTTCTGCCCGCAACCGGTGCGCAAATTAAAGCTGACAACCGGTTCTTCAATCAGGGCCGAGGACATGACCCGCACCCGGGCGAGACCTCCCGTGGCCGGCTCAATGGCGATACGCACGCGGCCCGCATCCTGGCGCACATCGGCCTGGAATACGTCGGCGTCAAGGCACAGGGCCGCGACGTCTTCGCCGGCGTCGAGCTGAATCTCGACCGTCACATTGAGCGGCTGCCCAATCAGCGTCGAGCCGTGCACACGGCCCAAGGTCAGCGCCTGCGCACCGAAAGCGAGGCAAGCGAGGGCGATCCCGAAAATTTTGGTGCGATGTTGCAACGGATGATTCCTGAATTGGCGCCATTCTCGCACGACCACGGCGCCATCTGCAGGCACCCGGACCGTGGTCAGGGCGCGGGCGCGCCTACTGCGCCGCCGCCTTTTTTCCGGCCTCCAGCCTGGCCTTGACGAAGCCGCCGGAACCGTAGCGTGTGACGCGGCTGTAGTAGCGCGTGGTCAGGCGTCGGACCATGGCCGAATAGGCATCGACCAGTGTCGGCAGAATCGTAAAGCTGTCGTAGTTAACGACCACTGCCACGCGCTGCGCCGGACTATGTACCACCGGCGCGAGCAAACCCTCAATTGTCTGTTCGACCTCGACGATGTCGTGCAGGGAGTCGATCGCCAGCCCTTCGCAATTGATGAACAGCACACGGTGCTCGCGATCGAGTTCGAAACGCTGCGCCAGAGGAGTCGCCAGCAAGCGGTCGCGCAGACCGATCTTGCCAGGGGCAAACAGCGCGCTGTCCATCAGCTTCAGATCGGGACTGATCGCCGGCTGGAAGTCCATTTGCGCCAGCACATCGCGCTGCAGGTCGATGCCTGGCGCAATCTCGATCAGTTCCAGTCCGCCCTGGCCGCCGTCATCAATCAGGCGAAAGACACAGCGCTCGGTCACATAGAGCACGCGCTGGCCGCGCCGGCGCGCTTCCCGGCCGCTGAAGGTGCGGTGCTCTACGGCGCGGACAAACTTTCGCGTGCGGCCTTCGCTGACGATGCGCAAGCGTCCGTTTTCAACGCGCACGTCGAGATCGTCGACGGTGAAGGTGCCGGCGAAGACGACCATCTTGGCGTTCTGGCTGATGTTGATGAAGCCGCCGGCGCCGGCCAGCCGCTTGCCGAACTTGCTTACGTTGAGGTTGCCGTGCGCATCGGCCTGCGCCAGACCGAGCACGGCCAGGTCGAGCCCGCCGCCGTCGTAGAAGTCGAACTGGTTGGGCTGGTCGATCACGGCCTGCGTGTTGACCGCCGCGCCGAAACTCATGCCGCTGGCCGGGATGCCGCCGATCACGCCGGGCTCCGCGGTCAGCGTCAGTAGGTCGATCAGCTGTTCCTCGGTTGCCACGGCGGCCACGCCCTCGGGCATGCCGATGCCGAGGTTGACCACGCTGTCGGAGCGCAGTTCCATCGCGGCGCGCCGCGCAATGACCTTGCGCTCGCTCAAGCCCATGCCGGCCAGCGTTTCAACGGGCACGCGGATCTCGCCCGAATAGGCCGGGTTGTACTGCTCGGAGAAAGTCTGCATGTGCTGCGACGGTTCGGTCGCGAGCACCACGGCATCGACCAGCACACCGGGCACCCGCACCTGGCGCGGATTGAGAGTTCCACGCGCCGCGACGCGCTCGACCTGAGCAATCACGATGCCGCCCGAATTGCGCGCCGCCATCGCAACGGCGAGTGATTCGAGCGTGAGCGCCTCACGCTCCATGCTGAGATTACCGTCCGGATCGGCCGTCGTGGCGCGGATGATGCCGACCGAAATCGGAAACGCCTTGTAGAAAAGGTAGTCGCGGCCGTCGATCTGCATCAGCCGCACCAGTTCTTCCGTGGTGCGCGCATTGATCTTGCCGCCGCCAAAGCGCGGATCGACAAAGGTGTCGAGCCCGACATGCGTGAGCGTGCCCGGCTTGCCCGCTGCGATGTCGCGAAACAGATGCGAGATCACGCCCTGCGGCAGGTTGTAGGCCTCGATCTCGTTGTCCACCGCTAGCTTCTGCAGGGCCGGCACCAGACCCCAGTGGCCGCCGATGACACGCTTGACCATGCCGTGGTGGCCGAAGTGATTCAGCCCGCGGCTCTGGCCGTCGCCCTGGCCGGCGGCGTAGACCAGGGTCAACTGCGCCGGGCTGCCGGTTCCACTGTTGCGCTGGCTCTCCAAAAAGCGCTGCTCCAGCGCAATCGCAATGCCTTCGGCAAAGCCGATGCCGACAAAGCCGGAAGTGGCCACCGTGTCGCCGTCGTGCACCAGTCGCACAGCTTCGGCGGCCGAGACGATCTTGTTGCTGCGGGTACCGGAGCCCAGATGCTCATTGAGATTGAAGTTGGTATGCACGGTGCCGTCCCCCATTGGCTCTATCATGCTTGAAACCATCCGCAAACCATTCTGGGGAAAACCATGCCCGGCCCAAGCGCCACACTGACGGAATTGCAAGCGCTATACGGCGAGAAGTACCGCTGGCTGCTGCTGCTGGCCGTGATGGTCGGCACCATGGCGGCCATCATGTCCTCGACCATCATCAATGTTGCAGTGCCCGACATGAGCCGCCACTTCGGCCTGGGCCAGGAGCGCGCGCAATGGGTGGCCTCGGGCTTCATGATCGCCATGACAGTCTCGATGCTGACCACGCCCTGGCTGCTGGCGCGCTACGGTTACCGACGCACCTATGCCGGCACCATGCTGGTGCTGCTCGCGGGCAACCTGGTTGGCGCGCTGGCCCCTGATTTTTCACTCGTGCTGGCAGCGCGCGTGGTGGCGGGACTGGCGGCCGGTGTCGTGCAGCCGATCCCCGCCATCATCATCGTGCAGTCCTTCCAGCCGCATGAGCAAGGGCGCGCCGGCGGCATTTTCGGCATGGGCGTGGTGCTGGCGCCGGCCATCGGACCGAGCGTGGGCGGCCTGCTGGTGGACTGGTTCGGCTGGCGCTCGATCTTCTTCATGGTCGTCCCGTTCTGCCTGGCTTCGATCTGGCTGGCGCGGCGTTACGTGCCGACCACGCCACCGCGCAGCCTGCTGGCGAAGAATCGTGGCGGCAAGCTCGACTGGCCAGGACTGCTGCTGGCCGGTGGCGGCACGATCTGCCTGCTCAACGGCCTGGTGCAACTGCACGGCCGGGCGAACCCGACGGCCCTGCTGCTGCTCGCCGCCGCGCTCGGCGCCATGATCGGCTTTATCGTGCGCCAGCACCGGCTCGGCCGCGCCCTGGCGCAGGAGGGCGATCCGCCACTGATGAACCTGGCGCTTTTCGCCCATCCCCCGTTTGCCATGGGCAGCATCGTCGCCTTCATCTACGGCATGGCACTGTTTGGCTCTACCTACCTGCTGCCGGTCTACATGCGGCTCGGACTGATGCTGTCACCTTCGCATGTCGGCACCGTGCTGCTGCCGGCCGGACTGATGCTGGGCATCACGATTCCGTTGGTCGGGCGCCTGGCGGACCGGCAGCCGACGCATCTGCTGGTCAGCTCCGGGCTAGTCCTTCTGGCAACTTCCTTCGCCCTGATGGGCACGGTCGGCCCAAGCGCCAGCATCTGGATGCTGACGGCCTGGGCCATCGTCGGGCGCATCGGCCTGGGCTTCATCCTGCCATCGCTCAACTCGGGTTCGCTGCGCGGCCTGGACCGGGCCCTGTTGCCGCAGGGGTCGAGCACGATCAACTTCCTGCGCACGCTCGGTGGCGCGGCCGGCGTCAGTGTCTGCGGCATCGTGCTCGAATGGCGCCTGGCGGCGCACGGCGATGCGCTGAGCAATCCCGCGAGCAGCCCGGGCCGCCTAGCGGCGTTCGATGAAGCGTTCTACATGCTGGCCGCCTTGTGCGCACTGGCGTTGCTGGCCGCCTGGCGGCTGAGGGCCGGGACGCGCCTCGCAAAACCCGGTTGATGCGGGACCTGGTGCAACGCGGGTGCATGGATTGCGGGTCAGGCCCGCAATGGCAACTTGGGCGCAATGACGGCCGTGGCGCGCAGTAAACTCGCAGCATGTGCCAATTGCTTGGAATGAACAGCCATCTGCCCGCTAGCCTGACGCTGAGCTTCACCGGGTTTTCGCAGCGTGGCGGCTGCACCGACCACCACGCCGACGGCTGGGGCATCGCCTTCTTCGAGGGCGAGGGCGCGACACCGGGCAAGGGCGTGCGCCATTTTGTCGACAAGGAAGGGGCTTCGACCTCGCCGATCGCCAACATGCTGCGCAGCTACCCGATCAAGAGCCACAACGTGGTCGCCCATGTGCGCAAGGCCACGGTCGGGGCGGTCACGCTGGAGAACTGCCACCCGTTTGTGCGCGAGTTGTGGGGGCGCTACTGGGTCTTCGCCCACAACGGCGACCTGAAGGATTACAAGCCCTACCTGCACGGCAGTTTCAGACCCGTTGGCAATACCGACAGCGAACTCGCGTTCTGCTGGCTGCTGCAGGAACTGGACAAGTCGCACGCCGGTGTGCCCAGCGTCGATGAGCTGAGCCGGACGCTCGCGGAACTGGTGCCGCAGATTGCAAAGTTCGGCACCTTCAATTTCCTGCTGAGCAATGGCCAGGCCTTGTGGGCGCACGCCAGCACCAAGCTGTATTACGTGCTGCGCCAGCACCCGTTCACCGAGGTGCACCTGAAGGACGAGGATGTCGACGTCAATCTGGCCGATCTCAACGGCCCCGATGATCGGCTGGCGATCGTGGTCACGGAGCCGCTCACGACCAACGAGGACTGGGTCGCCATGGCGCCCGGTGAACTCAAGGTCTTTGTCGACGGCGCCATCGCGCGCTGCAGCAATGCCGCTTGCGCGCCAGGTTGTCAGTTCTCGAGCGCCTGCTCCAGGGCGTCGATGAACATCGCCGCCACATCGAACCCGGTCTGATCGCGGATCTCCTGGAAACAGGTTGGACTGGTGACGTTGATTTCAGTCAGGCTATCGCCGATCACATCAAGCCCCACCAGCAGCAGGCCGCGCCCGTGCAGGACGGGTCCCAGTGACTCGGCAATGAAGCGATCGCGCGCGCTCAGCGGTTGCGCCACCCCCTTGCCGCCAGCCGCCAGGTTGCCGCGCACCTCACCGCCCTGCGGAATGCGCGCCAAGCTAAACGGAACCGGCTTGCCGCCGATTACCAGCACGCGCTTGTCGCCGGCGACGATCTCGGGCAGAAACTTTTGCACCATTAGGCTTTGCGCGCCGTGGCGGTTCAGCGTCTCGGTGATCGAGCCCAGGTTCAGGCCGTCGGGGCCGACGCGAAAGATGCCCATGCCGCCCATGCCGTCGAGCGGCTTCAGGATGATGTCGCCGTGCTCGGCGTGGAAGCGCTTGATGTCGGCCTCGTCGCGCGTCACCAGCGTCGGGCCGATGAACTGCGGGAACTCCATGATGGCGAGCTTTTCCGGATGGTCGCGCAGCGCGCGCGGCCGGTTGAAGACCCGCGCGCCATCGCGCTCGGCCTGCTCCAGCAGGTGCGTGGCGTAGAAGTACTCGCTGTCAAAGGGCGGGTCCTTGCGCATCAGGATGGCGTCGAATTCCTTGAGCGCCACCAGGCGCGACTGGCGCACTTCGAACCAATGCGTGGCGTCGCCCGTCAGCACGATGTCACGCACATGGGCCGTAACGGGCGCGCCGCGCTGCCACATCAGGTCCTGCGGCTGGCAGGCGGTCACCGTGTGGCCGCGCCGTTGCGCCTCGCGCATCATGGCGAAGGTTGTGTCCTTGTAGATCTTGAAGGTTTCCAGCGGATCGGTGACAAAAAGCAGTTTCATGGTGCGCTTGAGCCTCAGTGCGTTCGGTGTTCAGAAAAGTGCGACTTGCCGTACTGTTGCACAAACAGCGCCAGCGCGCCGGCGAGCACGCCCCAGAAGGCCGAGCCGACACCGGCAATGACGACGCCGCTGAGCGTGACGAGAAAGGTGATGATGGCCGCTTCGCGGTGCAGGTCGTCGCGCACCGCCGTCGCCAGCGCGCCGCCGATGGTGCCCAGCAGTGCAAGGCCGGCGATGGCCGCAATCAGTTCTTTCGGAAACGCCGTCAGCACGCCGGTGATGGCGGCGCCAAAGAGGCCGATCAGCATGTAGATGGCGCCGCAGGAGACCGCCGCCGTGTAGCGCCGCTCGGGGTCCGGGTGCGCCTCGCGGCCCATGCAGATCGCCGCCGTGATGGCGCTGAAGTTCAGCGCAAAGGCGCCGAACGGTGCCAGCAGCAGCGTGGCCACGCCGGTGAGCGTGATGATTTTGGAGACCGGAATGCCCTCTCCGGTGCCGCCGTCCGCCGCGCCGGCATAGCCCGTGGCCCGTATCACGGCAACGCCCGGCAGATTCTGCGAGGCCATCGTGACGACGAACAGCGGCAGCGCCAAGCTGATGGCCGCGCCCAGCGTGAACAACGGTGCCGTGAACACCGGCCGCGCCAGGCCCAGGCTGATGCCCGCAGAGCTGAAACCGCTGGTCGCCGCGACAAAGACAACGGCCACCAGCAAGGTCAGCGGCACGGCATAACGGGCGGCCAGCCGCTTGCCCAGCAGATAGGTCGCCAGCATGATCAGCACCAGCGGCAGGTTGGACTGGGCCGCCGTGAAAGCATGCATGCCAAAGCGCGTCAGCACGCCGGCCAATAGGCCCGAGGCGATCGCCATCGGCAGGCGGTTCATGACGCGCTCGAACCAGCCCGTCACGCCGCACAGCGCGATCAGCACAGCGCACAGCATGAAAGCGCCAACGGCCTCGGCCATCGAGAAGCCGCCGGCCAAGCCGGCCGTCGCCAGCACCGCCGCGCCCGGCGTGCTCCAGGCCACCATCACGGGCTTGCGCAGCCAAAGCGAAGGCAGCACGGTGCACAGCCCCATGCCCAGGCCGAGCGCCCACATCCAGGAGGTGATCAGTTCCGGGCCGGCCTTGAAGGCCAGCGCTGCCTGAAACACGATCGCCACCGAACTGGTGAACCCGACCAGCACCGCGACGAAACCGGCCGAGAAGGCCGACAGGCTCAGGTCTTTGAAGAAGCGCATGGACTAGCAACTTCCCGTTTAGTGTTGGGTACAGAGCGGGCTCACTGCGCGTAGCCGCGGTTTGTCCCGCAAGCCTTCATATTTCAATCTTCGAGCCCAGTTCCACCACCGCGTTGTTGGGCAGATTCAAAAATTCGGCCGCTGCGCTGGCGTTGTGGTGCATCTGCGAAAACAGCTTCTCGCGCCAGTGCGCCATGCCACCGCCGATGGTCGGGACCACGATGTCGCGCGAGAGGAAGTAGCTCGTCGTCATGGGGTCAAGGTCGCAGCCGCGGCCCTTGATCAGCTGCAACGCCTTGGGCAGATCGGGGTCGCCTTTAAAGCCGTAATTGACGATCACCTGCCAGCAGTTGTGGCCGAGCGATTCAACCTCCAACCGCTTGTCTAGGCCAATGCGAGGCACCTCGTGGTTGCGCACGGTGACGAACAGGTTGTTCTTGTGCAGTACTTTGTTGTGCTTGAGGTTGTGCAGCATGGCATTAGGCACGGTGCCAGGCTCGGCCGTCAGGAACACCGCCGTCCCATCCACGCGCAGCGGTGGACTGACGAACACCGCGTCAAGAAAACTCGCCAGGTCGATTGAATCGGCACGCAACTTGTCATTCATTAGACGCCGACCATCTTTCCAAGTCGTCATCACGGTGTACATCGCGAGGGCCATCGCCAGCGGAAACCAGCCGCCCTGCACGATCTTGAGGGAATTGGATGCAAAGAAAGTCAGATCGATCGTAACGAAAAAGCCGGTCGCAGCCAAACAGAGAGGCAATGGATACCCCCAGCCAAAACGAAGCACATAATAGGTCAGCAAGGTCGTGATCACCATCACCAGACTGACCGAAATGCCATAAGCCGCCGCCAAAGCGGTCGAAGAACCAAACAGCGTAACCGCTGCAATCACACCCGCAAGTAAGACCCAATTCACGGCGGGTATGTAGATTTGTCCGGTATCGCGGATGGACGTGTGCTGAATTGACAGGCGCGGCAGGAAACCGAGCTGAATGGTCTGCTTGGTAGCAGAAAATGCGCCCGTTATCAAAGCCTGGGATGCAATCACGGTTGACACGGTCGCAAGCGCCACCATCGGCACTAGCGCCCAGGCAGGCGTCATCAGGTAGAAGGGATTGCTGACCGCATCAGGATGCGCTAGTACCAGTGCCCCCTGACCAAAATAGTTCAACAACAATGCCGGCATGACCAGGCTGAACCATGCAATTCGAATCGGCTTGTGTCCAAAGTGCCCCATGTCGGCGTACAAGGCCTCGGCCCCCGTCACACACAGAAAGACCGCGCCCAGTGTGACAAAGGCCAAACGATAGTGATTGACGGTGAAATTGAAAGCGTAACTTGGCAGGATGGCCTGGAGGACCATCGGGTTCTGAACGATCTGGACCAGACCGGTCATGGCAATCACAACAAACCAGCTCACCATGATCGGGCCGAATACCTTGCCAATATCAGCGGTGCCGCGCCGTTGCATGACAAACAGCAGCACCAATACGATCAGGGTAATTGACACCACATAAGGTTTGGCCGCCGGCGTGACAACTTCCAGCCCTTCCACCGCTGACAATACCGAAATGGCCGGCGTGATGATGCCGTCGCCAAAGAACAAAGCCACACCAAAGACACCGATCATCAGCAGAACCCGGCGCAGTTGCGGACGGCTCTTGACCGATTGCGAGGCCAATGCCAGCAGCGCCATCAAACCACCCTCGCCATGGTTGTCGGCGCGCATGATCAACACCACGTACTTGAGGGTGACGATGACGGTCAATGTCCAGAAGAAGAGCGACAGAACACCCAGAATGTTGTTCGTCGTAATGGGGACGTGCCCGCTGACGAACACTTCCTTGAATGCATACAGGACACTGGTGCCGATGTCGCCATAGACAACTCCGATGGCACCCAGCGTTAGCGCTGAAAGGGATGATTTGGATGCTGCCACAGATTAGCCCGGCTTGTTGTCGAAGCGGGATTCCATTCAGATTGGGGACGCCATTTTGCGCCGGGCGGCCGGCCGCGACGGACTCATTCGTAGAGCTCCGCTTCGGGATCGGTGGCTTCCAGCTCGTAACTCGCGGCAAGCATGGCCAGTCGCCCCACAACCCCGTACATGTAGAAACGGTTCGGGACACTGGCCCCGGGCTTGCTGCCCGGCTGCGGCAATCGTGTGCTTTGTTCGAACGCCAGCGGCACAAAGTCCGATCCCGCTGCGCTGCCCTCCTCGTCAACGCCGCCCTGCGCGTGGATGCGGTAGAAACCACCAACGACGTAGCGGTCCATCATGAAGACCACCGGTTCGGCCATGGCATCGTTCAGGCGCTCGCAGCTCGGCACGCCCTCCTGGATCAGGATATCGGGACCGGCCTGGCCGTTCTTGGCGGCGCCTGTCAGGCTCTGCACCTTGTCGCGCAGCACATCGACATCCTTGGCGTCGCGCAGGACCACGCTTCCGGCACCCTGTGCGGACTGATCGGCCTTGAGCACGACAAAGGGTTTGTCCTTGATACCGTATTCCTTGTACTTGCGCCGGACCTTGGCCAGCACCGCATCTACTGAGCTGGCGAGGCCATCCAGATCGGCGCTGTCAGAGCGCTCGATGCCCGCACAGCGCGCGAACAGCGGGTTAATCAACCACGGATCGACGCCGAGCAATTTGCCCAGTCGCTTGGCCACTTCCTCATAGCACTTGAAATGCTTGCTCTTGTGCCGGATCGATGCACCGGCATGCAGCGGTGGCAACAGATATTGCTCGTGAATCTCCTCCAGAATGCCGGGCGCGCCGGCACGCAGATCGTTGTTGAGCAGGATGGTGCAGGGGTCAAAGTCCTTCACGCCCAGGCGGCGCTTGCCGCGCACGACCGGTTCAAGCACGATGTGTTCGCCATCGGGCAGCTCGAAGCTGGTGGCCTTGTGAATCGCCGGGTCGATCGAGCCGATGCGCACGTTCAGGCCGGCCATGTGAAAGATGCGCCGCAACTGGGCCAAGCTCGAGAGGTACTCCGTGCTGGTGGAGCGGTTTTCCGGTATCAGCAGCAGATTGCGCGCTTCCGGACAGATCTTTTCAATTGCCGCCATCGCGGCCTGCACCGCCAGCGGCAGCATCTCGGGTGTCAGGTAGTTCCAGCCGTCGGGGTAGAGCCGGGTGGCGATCGGCGCGAGCTTGAAGCCGGCGTTGCGCACGTCGACCGAGCTGTAAAACGGCGGCGTGTGCTCCATCCATTCAAGACGAAACCAGCGCTCGATGGCAGGCATGGAGTCCAGCACGCGCTGTTCAAGCTCGTTGATCGGGCCGGTGAGAGCGGTAACAAGATGTGGAACCATGATTTTTATTCGTTGAGAGCGCGCCGGCCTGGACTGCCAGTTTTCACGATCTTACTTCGCCATTGCCCAGAACCACGTATTTCAGCGAGGTCAAGCCTTCGATGCCGACCGGACCGCGCGCGTGGAATTTGTCGGTGCTTATGCCGATTTCAGCGCCGAGGCCATATTCAAAACCGTCGGCAAAGCGCGTACTGGCGTTGACCATCACGCTGGCGGAATCGACCTCGCGCAGAAAGGCCTGCGCGTGCATGTGGTCGCTCGTGACGATGGCGTCGGTATGGTGTGACGAATAGCGGTTGATGTGGGCAATGGCCTCGTCGGCGCCGGATACCAGCTTGACGCTGATGATGGGCGCGAGGTATTCCTCGTACCAGTCCTGCTCGCTGGCGGGCTTGAGCAGCGCTGCCGGCACTCTTGCACCCAGCAGCGCCAGCGCCGCCTCGTCGCAGCGCATCTCCACGCCCTTGGCCGCGTAGATGGCCGCAATCCGGGGCAGAAACGCTGCCGCGACACCGCGCGCCACCAGCAGGCCTTCGGCCGCGTTGCAGGGGCTGTATTTGCTGGTCTTCGCGTTGTCAGCGACCTTGAGCGCCATCTCGATATCGCACGGATCGTCGACATAGACATGGCAATTGCCATCGAGGTGCTTAATGACCGGCACCTGCGCCGAACGGCTGATGCGCTCGATCAGCCCCTTGCCGCCGCGTGGAATGATCACGTCGACGTATTGCGGCATGGTGATTAGCTGGTCCACCACCGCGCGATCAGTGGTCTGCACCAGTTGCACGGCGTCCGCGGGCAATCCACTCTCGGCCAGAGCCTGCTGCACCAGTAGCGCCAGCGCCTTGTTGGAATCGATCGCCTCCGAGCCGCCGCGCAGGATGCAGGCATTGCCGCTCTTGATCGAGAGGCTGGCCGCCTCGATCGTGACATTGGGACGGCTCTCGAAGATCATGCTGAAGACGCCGATCGGCACCCGCATCTGCCCGACCCGGATGCCGCTGGGCTGCTGCTTCATACCGATGATTTCACCGATCACATCGGGCATGGCGGCGAGCTGCTCGCAGCCCTGTGCCACCGTTTCGATTGCCTGGGCCGTGAGTTTGAGCCGATCGAGCATCGGCGCCGACAGGCCGTTGGCCGCAGCGCGAGCTAGGTCCTTGGCATTCTCGGCCTGCAGCAGCGCCAGCTGGCTGCGCAGCAAGTCGGCCAGTGTGCGCAGCGCCGTGTTCTTGACAGCGGTGGAAGCGCGCGCCATGGCACTCGAAGCCGCGCGCGCCCTGACGCCAAGGCCCTGAGTGTATTCGACGGTATTGAGCGCGGTCATGCCTTATTTTCTCATGGCGGCAGGACGCTCGGCGCTCGGCGCGACGCACTGGCCGCACAGCAACAGCGCCAGGCGTTGCAGGGCCTGCCAGGCGTTGTCCGGCCAGTCGGGCTGCATGAGGCCCTTGACGATGCCGTCCACCTGATGCGCGGCCTGCAGTAATTGCGCCAGGCTGGCCTCGCTCAGGCGCGGCAGCACGCGCTCGAACAGGCGTTCCTTGACGCCCCAGACCCTCTGTTCACGCAGCGCCATAGGCAGCGGGCGCCCCTGGGCGACTGCATCCTTGACGCGCTTGAGGGCGCGGATGTCCTCGCTCAGCGTGTAATGCACCAGCACTTCCGCCTCGCCTTCAGCCTGCAGGCCGTCGAGCATGCGCTGCACGCGCAGCGACTGGCCCGCAAGCACAGCCTCGGAGAGCTTGAAGACGTCGTAGCGCGCGACATTGAGCACGGCGCTCTCGATCTGCTCAAAGCTGAGCTCACCCGGCGCAAACAGCAGCGCGAGCTTCTGGATCTCCTGGTGCGCAGCCAGCAGGTTGCCCTCGACCCGGTCGGCAAAAAACTGCAGGCTGCGCTGCCCGTCTTCGCCGGCGGCCACGCGCTGCCCTTGCAGCGCGAGCCGCTGCGCAATCCACTGCGGCAACGCATTGCGCTCGACCGGCTCGAGCTGGAGCGTGACGCCAAAACTCTCCAAGGCGCCAAACCAGGCGCTGCCCTTGGTCAACTTGTCCAGACGCGGCAGCAGGACGAGTGTGAGCATCGAATCGTTGCCGCGCGACTGCTCGGCCAGTTGTTGCAGTGCGCCGCTGCCGTCCTTGCCCGGCTTGCCAGAAGGGATGCGCAGTTCGAGCATCTGGCGCTCTGCAAACAGGCTCAGCGACCCGCCGGCCGCCAGCACCTCACTCCAGTCGAAATGGGCCCCGCTGACCGTGTGCGAACTTCGCTCCGTGAAGCCCTGAGCGCGCGCCGCGGCGCGGATGGCGTCGGCCGCCTCCTGGATCAGCAGCGGTTCGTCACCATGCAAGGTGTAGAGGCTGTGCAGGCCCTTCTGCAAATGGGCCTGAAGTTGGACCGCGGCTAGTTGCATTCTGGCTGTCCCATTGTCTTGAACTGGGATGAAGCGCTTCGCACAAGGTTTTGACAGCGGAAATTTGTCGCCACGTCGGCCCATCGGGCTTTGGTGCTGTGTTGCACTTCGCCTGCAGCGCGCCATGGCGCGTGTACTTCTTCCCTTCTACACGCGGCCAGATGAGGCGCCCCTTTTCGCCCCGGTGGGGGTGAAAAGGGGCGGGGGAGATAAGGGGGGGAATCAATCATCCGAAAAAGGGTAACAGGGGAAACGTAAAGCGCGCCGAGATAATTGACAGTCATTTAGCGCGATAAATAGATAGGGATTTGTTTTCATGGTGGGCAAAGGAATTGCACCACGAGAAATATAGCAGCATCGCGCTTGATGCTGCCGGCCGCCGCAGATGCGCTGTTCTCCCTATTTGCGAAGCGCAGCCAGAGCCTCGGATTCAGACACGCCTAGCCCGTATTGGCTTGACAAATACTCCGCATACGTCGGGTACATGTCGGTGTCATAGAACTTTGCCGCCTCTTTGTACGCAATGACTTCCACCATCAGTCGATAGCGCTTTGAGATTGTGTTGAGCAGCATGTGGGCACAGACGCCGATAGTGATCGGGACTGACCAGTACGGGGCGTAGGCGGCAAGCTGCGGCACAAAGGAGAGGATCGCAGCAAAGATGCCGCCGATGGCAACCCAAAACCAGAACTGTCTGGCATGCACCATTTCATGCGCGAGGATGCCTTTGTCACCCTTGCACTTCGTCCAGATTTTGACGTAGCAACCGATGGTCGAGCCGCCTACGCCAAGGGGCATGTTGTCGCTGTAGACGACGATGGCGGGAAGATTCATGCCAACCCCAGCGCGGCGCGTTGTGCCCTGCCCCACTGGCGCACGCTTTCAACGAAGACGCCGAACGCCTCCATGTCGGCATGCTCAGCGAGGATGTCCGCATCCTTTGGCAGGCCGTCAAGGGTCCCATCCTCCAATGCGGCCTTGACCGGCGGCATATGCTCGCGATACCAACCCTCTGACAGCATGACTTGTTGGATGCGGCTAGCGCCATACCGCTGCATGGCCACCTCAGCCAGGAACTGTCCATTGCCGCGCGCATCGAATGCGCCGCCCATGAAACGAGGCAATCGATCGATGAGGTAGAACGCGACCTGTTCTTGCTGACGAAACGGCACATTGCGCAGTTCGACAACAAATGGAACTCGGCGCACCAGGTTCTGGTGCTGCAGCAACGGAACGTGCACCGAAAGGTCGCCCGATCGGCCGAAGTCCTCGCCATCGAAGCTGATGACATCGGTCGGGAGCTTCTCCAGAATCGTCCCCATCTGTGCTTGCAGCCAGTCGCGGCACTCGGCGGTGCGGATGTGGTCAGGCAGGACTTCGAATCCGGGCTTGCATTCCCATCGTAGGACCGGAGTCTCGGCTGACATGCGCAGCTCGATCAGGGCCCGGCTCAGCCAGGTACCGCCTGAGTTGGCCGGGACGCAATCAAGCTCTTCTTCGGCGCCGTCGCCGTAGAAGGCGTAGACGTCGGCCATCCATTCGGCCTCGTCTGCAGCAGACCATTCCTTGCCCAGACGCAGGCACACGCGTTGATAAAGTCCGTCCGCGATCGCTTCCCGGAATGTGACGCGCTGCACAGATCCTTTGCGTTTTCCGGACCGGATGTCTGTCACCAGTTCATTGAAGGCGTTATCGGCGCCGTTGTGCGTGCTGATCACATGCACTCGTCCGCCCCAGATCAGCATGGCCAGCGCGGCCTTCAGCAGCTCGGGAAGTTGGTCGTGGAACCCCGCCTCATCGATCACGATCGTGCCCTGGCGCCCGCGCAGATTGGATGGCCGGCTGCTGAGCGCAACGATCCGAAAGCCTGCCGACGGGAAGCGGATGGTGTAGGTCTTGATGTGCTTGTCAGCATCATCTTCACCATCCCAGAACCCGTCTTCGATCTCGCCGGCCGCGTAGTTGAACGCCCGAGCCCACATCGCGCATGCCTGGATGTACTCGATGGTCATATCCTGGTTGTAGGCGATGTAGTAGACATTCTGTCCACCCGCGCTGCGGTCAGACGCAGCCGTCAGCACGTTGTCCGCCGCCTCACCCCATGTCAAACCAGTCCGGCGAGACTTCTCCATTACCTTGAGCGGCGCAGAGTCGGCCACCCAGCGCTGCTGGTAGCCCATCAGAACAGCCGCCGGGACCGGCAGCTGAGCTGTATTGGGCAAATCGAGTGGAACGGAGGTGGACGCCATGAAAGATCGCTACCCTTTGCGCCTTGAGGCTGACCGGTGGCGCTTGACGCTCCGCGCCTTGCGGGCTACTCGTCGGGCGTGGGCATGGGTCCATCCGGGACCACGTCCTCTTGGCGCATTCGTTTTGCGGATCCTGCCGAAGCCGAGGTTGGAAGCCAGTGTCTTGGCAGTGCCCCCGTTTTGGCCGCCTGTGTTGCGCTCACCTTGGTGGGCGCTGATGACCCGGGTCTCGGTGACGCTTTTCTGATCCGTTGCCAACGGACTGCTGCCAACGCCGCTAACCACACCCATGACTCCAAGCAATGCTGCCAGGCCGGCTGCTGATTTGATTCTGCTCATGATCTTCCCGTCATTACGATGCTGAGAGCTTTGTGCGCAGCTCGTAGCCCATCAGGGGCCACATCTTCTGCACCGCGTTGGCGCGTGCGATCTTGCGGCCGATCTCGGCGTCGAAGTTTTCAGGGGAGGCGCAGGCCGATTCACCGGTCACCGTGAAACCATTGCGCAGCACGAGGACGCAGAAGGTCAGAAGGTCGATCGACTGATGGGTATTGGCGAGCAGCGGGTGAAATCCGGGGTGAGCTCCAAAAACACCTTCTCGTGCAGTGAAGTAATACTCGTTTTCGATGTTCTCCGCGATATCGTCCGGCGTGATACGTGGAGCGGTCAGGCCCTTTGCGTCAATCATTTGACCGATGGTTTGTTCAGTGGTAATCGTTTCTTCTGCGCATGGTTTGCCTGTTACCACGTTGCTCTTGGACGCTTGACCTACCTGAAACGGCATCCACGTGCAGTGTTGGCCCGCCGGGAGTTCGTCACCCTCCTGAACCAAGGTTACGGAGTGTTTGGTGTAGGCGGTACCGCCGCGATTGATCACGTACAGACTGACCATGCGATCGCCATGAACGTCAATGATGGTGGCGTCCTGCTCGGCCCAGCCTGGTGTTTCAAAGAACCAGACCTTGCGGCCAATAGTGGGTTTGATGATGCTCATGATTGTTCCTGTGGTTGACAACGTAAAAATGGTGGGGTACTTGCGATCATTTCGATGCCGGCATTACGTGAGGCTCATCACCCCGTGTCTGCTGACCGCCGCTTGTTGCTTCGCTGCGCTAGGTATCCGGCTGATCACACGTATAGAACCATGTCGCTTTCCCCCGTAATTGGTTATGCCGCTATGCCCAAAATCTCGCGTCGCAGCTCGGCGGCGGACTCGGCCGACAAACCGCCTTTCTTGGCAATCTTTTCGACGCTCGCGGCAGCGGCCTGAGCGCGCTCTACAACCTGACCCTGGAACTTCTTCAGACCGAAGCTGGCGCGGGTCAGTGTTGCGATGTTCTTGGCGGCTGCGCTGAGCATTCCGACGCGATCGCCCGGATCCATGTCCGGATCGTCGCTTTCCTGCAGGTTGAGGATCGCCTCGAACAGTTCAGTCTGAATCAGGGCTGTGAGCGCCTCGCTGCGGGCATCTTCGTTATCACCGGCCTGGGCTCGGATGATCTTGGCGGCCTCGGTGCTGGCGCGGATCGCGCTGAGACGACGTTCGAGCTTCTGTCCGTATCGGTGCACTGCCGATCGGCTGGGCAGATCGCCAGCGGCCTGGTGCGACGGGAAGCGTTGCTGCAGATCGGCGATCAACTCGTCGAGCGTCAACCGGCCGTCGGCCATCTTTCCTTCAATATAGGACTTGATGTCGGCCGGAAGCCGGGCAATGGTGGATTTGCGGCCCATGGTTACCAGTATTTCTGGGGCCGTGCAATTCCGGCCTCGCAGGTCACTGTGTACTCAGCAACGTCTACGCCGTGGCGCGTGAGTTCCCCGTGCCATTTCCCGGTCGGCTGCTTGTCGATCTTCACTAGTTCACGTTCGTGTAGGTAGTCCAGCTCGCGCCGCAATTCCAGCGGCGTCGCATCCGGGTATTCGCTCTGCGCCACCGATAGGATCAAGCCCTCAAACGCTCCGATCGGGCGTGCATTGTTGAGGGTCAGGATGATGAGCCACCGGAGGGCTTCACGGCGCACGCGGTTATGGTCGATTTGATGTTGCTCAGGCATGTTCTTCTTCCGTTAAGCTTGATTTTTTAAAGAGCGCAGTTGGGCGTTTTCGAGTTTGGTTCCTAGCCCGTCAAGCTTGGATTCGATAATGCTTTGACCGCGTATGTAATCCTCCCGTCGCACGTAATGCACGGGCAATTCAGCCTTGAGGTTGAGTAACTCGCGCTCAACACGCTGCCATTGACTGGCTTCAACTCGATTCGATGATTCGATGCTGTCGAGCCGCTTATCCAGGCGAACGTGGTTATCGGCCTCCATCTTCTCGTGCATTGCCAAGCGGGTATCCAGAAAACGCTCTGATTTCTTTGAAAACATCTTCATCAAGGCCCAGATCGCACTGGTTCCGGAGATGGCGAGGATGATGAGATTCATCAAGCTGAATTCGATAGTCATAGTGGGTCAGTTGGCGGCAACGTTATTCAGAAAATAGATCAGCTTCTGGTGCCGGAGCCTGTCAATGGCGCAGCTTTTGGCGTTGATTTCTTGGTTTGACCAGGCGGCTTCAATCCCAACCCCGGAGTCAGCAGCACAGGCTGGGCCGGAGGTATCAGAAGCTCCGCAGGAATCGGCGGGCGTATCGGAACCGATGAGGGCGCTGTTCCACATCCATAAAGCGCCAAGACTGAGAGAAACGGGAGCATTGGCAGCAGCGCCAGCTTCGACCGGATTCCCTGCAACCAAAATTGCCCCAGATTCAGTGACAGGTTTTGTCTTGTAGACCACCAGCGGCACGCGCGTACGAAGTTCATTGAATCGACCCTCCAAGTCTGAATATTCGTTTTGAAGAACCTGCGCATCCAAGATCGCTTGGGACGCCGCCTCATTGCCGCGTTTCACTTCGGCCTGATAGTCCAACTGCGCTTTGCGTTGCACCTCGGCTTGTCTAGCGACCCAGACATTGTTTCGGTTGTAGTCGCCGGCCCAAAATCCAGCGCCACCCCACGCCAGCACAAGAATGACGGTCAACAAAGGGGGAAACTCAAACTTGGGCATGGATCAGTCCTGTCCCAGGCACTGACGGCGCAGACGTTGCCGGCGCGCCCATAGACCGGCGCAAACCTCATTCCCAGGCTTTGAACAGTCAACCTCGCCGACGCGTTTCCACATCAGAATGGCGTTGCACGCGCCCGTGTAGTCGCCGGCGTTGAGCCGCTTAACAAGGGTCGATGAGCAAAACGCGGCCGGACCGATGTTGTACGCCAGGTTGATGTAGGAATCGTATTCGTGTTGATGCAAGGGAACCTTGACGCAGTTCTTCAGCGCGCCTTCGAACGCCTGCACATCGGACAATTTACGCTGTAGCGCCTTTACTGGGGTCGTGGTATCGCCCATCCTCACGCCGCCAGTGGTTCCAAAACCAAGAGTTGGTACGGATTTCCCCTTGACCGGATCCGGAACTGCTTTGGCCGTGTAACCCTCATCCACGGCAATTCCAACCAGGCCGGCTGCAGACAAGACCAGCACAGCGAGTAAGGAACGGTTATCGGGACTCATGGCGGCAACTGTGCCTCGCGCGCGCGATATCCGATAACTAAAGCGCTTTAGTTATTGGGGGACGACTGGTGTGTTGACACTGAATGCTTTGATGAACCGAACCTGGAAAATACCTTATGTAGGAACCTTCGATGACTGTGTATGTTGATGACATGAAGGCGAGCTTTGGACGCATGAAGATGTGTCATATGCTGGCCGATACTGACGACGAGCTGCATACCATGGCCGATGCCATTGGCGTGCAGAGAAAGTGGCACCAGAAGCCGCCAATATGTAGCGGCAGCCATTACGACATCGCCCTGAGCAAACGTTCCTTAGCGGTTCAGGCAGGAGCGGTAGAAATCACAATGCGACAGCTTGCCTCCATGAATATGCGGCGGCGCATCACCGGCACGCTCGGCAGCCATCTCGACGCTGTTGAATGGGTCATAAACCACCACCAGAGCGGTGTACGCTTATGAAACTGGAGGTCCAATTCAAGTCCGCCGGCTGGAAATGGAATCACCATGCCGTATTTCACGACGCGACTTTGCAGACTGTTTTAGACTACGTCGATCGCGTCTTTGCTTGGGATGTCCAGAAGTCACTTGAACTTAGAATCGTTGATGCGGACGAACAGGTTGTTTGGTTCCGTTGATCCCGATTATTTGAAATCTACCCGGCTTTTTTTGGTTTTACGCCATACGAAACAAGTTTTCATGCGTCCCGTCCCAATAAATGCTTTCTCAGCCCTCTAAATCCCAAATATCGCGTCCGTGGCCCTTCAAATATGTCACTCGTCGTCAGAAACGTAGTTGAAGCAGCATGCAGGCAAGTTCACGCGAAGACTTCAATCAAGCCTGATCGTCGCCAGCCGCCGCAGCAGTTGCTGCACGGCGTCGGTCTGCATGTTGCGGTAGAGCAAGGCCTCTTCCGCTTCCTTGGCCAGCGCCGCCGTCTCGTTGAAGCTGATGTCGCTCTGCAGCAGGATATCGCTCTCGGGGGTCAGGTCCTTGCCCTGCGGCGTGCGCACGCGGAATTTCACCCGCAGCCGCAGCTGGAACTCGCGCACCTGGCCCGAGCTGTTGACGCCGACCACGACCTTCTCGCGCTGCTCCTGCAGGATGTCGAGCACAACCTGCGCCTGCGTCAGCGGCGCGTCTGCGCCCAACACGTGCACGGCCGGGTTGATGGAGCGCCGCAGCTCGAGGGCGACCGGGCCGCCCGGCTGCGGCATGACCGCCAGCGTGTA
>Ga0214257_1000126_pt1 | contig 35404 bp, 40 predicted proteins | sample TroBogypolimnion_23_FD_153095 | JGI IMG/M metagenome (GOLD analysis project Ga0214257, IMG submission 153095) | Freshwater microbial communities from Trout Bog Lake, WI - 18AUG2009 hypolimnion | ecosystem: Environmental > Aquatic > Freshwater > Lake > Hypolimnion/Profundal zone | place: Trout...
TGCTGGAGCTGTCCCGCCCGTGCTGGGCTCATATGTTCCAGCACTGCAATTGGTAGGATTGACAGAGTTGGCAGGGCAGTAGTTTCCTTTTGGACAGGCAGTGCAGTCTCCCTGCTGGGCTCCTCCAGTGGAGCCCCTGTAGCTGCCTGCAGAGCAGACACTTGGGGTGGTGGTAGCAAGGGGACAGTACTGGCCTGCAGGGCAGGCAAGACAGGAGGCTGGGGCTGTCCCTCCTGCACTGGGCTCATAGGTCCCAGTACTGCAGTTGGTGGGATTGACAGAACTTGCTGGGCAGTAGTTTCCTGTGGGACAGGTGGTGCAGTCTCCCTGCTGGGCTCCTCCAGTGGAGCCCCTGTAGCTGCCTGCAGAGCAGACACTTGGGGTGGTGGTTCCCAAGGGACAGAACTGGCCTGCAGGACAGGCAAGGCAGGATGATTGTGCTGTCCCTCCTGTGCTGGGCTCATATGTGCCTGCATTGCAATTGGTGGGGTTGACTGAGCTGATAGGACAATAATTTCCAGTGGGGCAGGCAAGACAGGAGGCAGGTGCAGTTCCTCCTGTGCTGGGCTCATATGTCCCTGCACTGCAATTGGTTGGGTTGACTGAGCTGGCAGGACAGTAGTTTCCAGAAGGACAGGTGGTGCAGTCTCCCTGCTGGGCCCCTCCAGTGGTGCCCCTGTAGCTGCCTGCAGAGCAGACACTTGGGGTGGTGGTAGCAAGGGGGCAGTATTCACCTGCAGGACAGGCAAGACAGGAGGCTGGGGCTGTCCCTCCTGTGCTGGGCTCATATGTCCCAGCACTGCAATTGGTAGGATTGACAGAGTTGGCAGGGCAGTAGTTTCCTGTAGGGCATGTAGTGCAGTCTCCTTGCTGGGCTCCTCCAGTGGAGCCCCTGTAGCTGCCTGCAGAGCAGACACTTGGGGTCGTGGTAGCAAGGGGACAGTACTGGCCTGCAGGACAGGCAAGACAGGAGGCAGGTGCAGTTCCTCCTGTACTGGGCTCATATGTCCCAGCACTGCAGTTGGTTGGGTTGACTGAGCTGGCAGGGCAGTAGTTTCCTGTAGGACAGGTAGTGCAGTCTCCCTGTTGGGCTCCTCCAGTGGAGCCCCTGTAGCTGCCTGCAGAGCAGACACTTGGGGTGGTGGTTGCAAGAGGGCAGTACTCCCCAGCAGGACAGGTAAGACAAGAGGTTGGGTCTGTCCCTCCTGTGCTGGGCTCATATGTCCCAGCACTGCAATTGGTTGGGTTGACTGAGCTGGCAGGACAGTAGTTTCCTGTAGGGCAGGTAGTGCAGTCTCCCTGCTGGGCTCCTCCAGTGGAACCTCTGTAGCTGCCTGCAGAGCAGACACTTGGGGTGGTAGTAGCAAGGGGGCAATACTCACCAGCCGGACAGGCAAGACAGGAGGCAATGCCTGTGCCATTGAGGACAGGATTGTATGTACCAGCGCTGCAATTGCTAGGAGTGATGGTACCCAATGGACAGTAATTTCCTGAAGGACAGGTGACACAATTTGACTGCTGAGAGGCTCCAATCCCAATCATGTAACTACCTGCAGCACATGAAGTAGGGAGCATGGATGCTGACGGACAGTAAGAGCCCTGTGGACAGGTAAGGCATCCAGATGGATCAGCAATGTTGGGCAGACTGTTGTAGGTTCCAGCAGGGCATGGGATGGGAGTGGTAGTGTCAGTGGGGCAGTAGTATCCCTGGAAGCAACTTGCTTGCACTGCAACCAACACATCCTGATATTGAGCCAATACCACATTGCTGGGCAGAGCATTTTGGAACTGGCTCTGATTCATGGTGGAGCTGGCTCCATCGATAGAGATATTGACATATATCTGTGGGCTTTGGCATGATGAAATAGAAGCAGATCCTTGACTTGAGAGGGATCCAGATCCACATGACGTAGGGGATGTTGATCCACTAGGACAATAGCTGTTTGCAGGGCATATCTGACACGTTGAAGCGGACAGAAAATATCCTGGTGAACACGAACATGCTCCATTAACAATGCTTAGTCCATCGGGACAGACACATTGACTTCCAGATGATGACACCACTTGATTAGACACATTGGAATACTTATAAATGTACAACTCATTAATTTGAAAATAATCAGCAGCAAGAGAATCAGAAACGTACACGTACTTTCCAGTCACTCCACATGAAAACGTTTCAACTATGGGGGCAAAATTGTTATAACTTGCAGTTGTAGATTGATAACATTTAACATTAGTTCCTGGGTATGTGGGATCGTTCCCAACCCATATCATAAAGCTATACAATCTATTGGCATTGTCTGCATATATAACGCCACCTGCTACGGATATAGGCGAAGAATATGCAAGGCGCAAGTATCTCAGACCCTCGCTATCGTCTGTTGAAAAAACAGTAGACGGATCACTATCAACTGCATAACTAGGTATTGTAGTGTCAAAATATGCAGTAAGTGATGTAGCAGAACAACTGCCGGTAGTACATGCAAATTGAGAAGAACAAACACCGTTGAAAGTTTTAGAGCCGTTAGGGGCTTCTGTTAATGTTGAATAAGTATATGCTTGAAGCAGGCTTCGTCTATTTGGGTTCAACTGACTCTTTCTCACATTGAGTCCTGAAAATGGAAGGAATGTAGAGTCCAGCGGAATAGCTGCACATCCAGGTACAATCAAACTCACAATAAACACTGCCAGCATCTTTGACTGGAGGTCAGGGGACATATATACTCCCAGCTGCATTCAATTTCCAGTCAATCTGTTCCTGCTCACACTGACAGTGAATTCCTCGCCCTCCCACACCCTGAACCCTGCGCTCCGCAGCCGTCTGCTGTGGGGTCCCACCCCTGAAACCAGGCAGACCACTTCATAGGTTGTCATCTGCTTCAACGCCCTTCGTCTGCCTTGGGGTACCTGGGTGATGCCCACCACCTGGATGTTGGACACTGGGACCCCCGCCGCCTGGGCGACAGAGGCCATCAGGGCACTGTTTAGCAATGCAGTTGCAGTGGTGGGGGCTGGGGTATTGACGAAGTCCATGAGCAGGGAGATTCTAATGACCTTGGTGTACGTGCAGACATACCCTGCAAAGCACCTGCACCCCAGAGCAGTTGTGGACCCCTGGGATGAGTTGGTGTTGGGGGGGCACTTGGTGCAGCCAGTTGTGGAGGGGCCATAGTAACCAGCAGGGCAATCGCAGACTGTGGGATCAGAAGTGCTTCCTGTTGGGCAGGAGCTACAACCAATACATTGCTGGCACGTAGAGTAACCAAGCCCAGAAGAGTAAGTGCCAGCCTGACATAATGTGCATGCTGAATCATTCGAAATTCCTGAAGCACTGCTGTAGGATCCTGCAACACACAATGTGCATACGGAAATTCCAGTCCCGCTTGAAAATGATCCCACTGCACAGGATAGACATGTGGCTGAGTTTGTCATCCCAATACCTGTATCATACTTACCATTGACACAATAAGCACAGACTGTGCTGCCAAAAGAATTTGTGTATGTCCCAGCAACACATTGGAGGCATGCATTTGAACTGGTCATACCAGAGCCAGAACTGTAAGTACCTTGAAGACAAATAATACAACTCCCCACTCCAAGTGTTGTGCTATATGTCCCACTAGCACATGTTATACAAGATGCTGAAGATGTTGCACCAGAAGAGGTTCCATAGAAGCCAAGGATGCAAGATGTGCATATGGTCATACCCACCCCTGACGAATACACCCCCAAATTGCATGACAAGCATAGTGAAATGTCAGACATACCAAATCCAGACGAATATTTACCAGCAACACAATTGGAACAGGCGGCTGCATAGCCAGTTGAATAGGTTCCAGCATTACAGGACAAACACGTGGCAGTGGTTGGCATACCCAAGCCAGTTGAAAAAGTTCCAGCACTACATCCCAAACAAATGGCAGAATTGGCCATACCAAATCCAGTGTTGTAATCCCCAGCAGGGCATAAAGAACAGGAAGAGGAGATGGTAGCTCCAGAAGCTGTGCTGTAAGCACCTGACTGACACAATGCACAAGTTGAATTTACTGAAGCACCAGTTGCACTGCTGTATGTTCCTGCAAGACACATAGTACATGCTGAGGAGGCTGATGAACCCAAAGCAGTGTTGTATTTCCCTGGAATACACAAGGAGCAAGTTGAAGAAATTGTTGCACCAGTGGCAGTGCTGTAAGCCCCTGCCTGACAAGAGGCACAATAGGAAGCACCAGAGGCTGAGCTGTATGTCCCAGCCATGCACAAGGCACAAGAAGTGGATGCAGGAGCACTTGGAGCAGTGTTGTATTTCCCTGGAATACACAAGGAGCAAGTTGAAGAAATTGTTGCACCAGTGGCAGTGCTGTAAGCCCCTGTCTGACACAAGGTACAGTTGGAAGCACCAGAGGCTGAGCTGTATGTTCCAGCCATGCATGAGACACACACAGAGGAGGCAGAAGCACCTGGAACAGTGCTGTATTTCCCCGAAAGACACAAGGAGCAAGTTGAATAAATTGTTGCACCAGTGGCAGTGCTGTAGGCTCCTGCCTGACACAAGGTACAGTTGGAAGCACCAGAGGCTGAGCTGTATGTCCCAGCCATGCATGAGACACAAGCAGTGGAGGCATAGGCACCTGGAACAGTGCTGTATTTCCCTGAAATACACAAGGAGCAAGTTGAAGAAACTGTTGCACCAGTGGCATTGCTGTAAGCCCCTGTCTGACACAAGGTACAATAGGAAGCACCAGAGGCTGAGCTGTATGTCCCAACCATGCATGAGATACAAGCAGTGGAGACAGGAGCACCAGAAGCAGTGCTGTATTTCCCTGAACGACACAAGGAGCAAGTTGAAGAAGCTGTTGGACCTGTGACATTGCTGTAGGCTCCTGCCTGACACAAGGTACAGTTGGAAACACCAGAGACTGAGCTGTATGTCCCAGCCATGCACAAAGAGCAGATAGATGAAGACCTAGCGCCTGAAGTGGTACTGTATGTAGAAACAGGGCACAGTGAACAGGCAGCAGAAATAGCAGCACCTGAAACTGTGCTATATGCCCCTGCCTGACACAATGTACAATTATCAATTATTATTGCTCCTGAAGCAGTACTGTAAGCCCCTGTCTGGCACAAGGTGCAACTGGAAGAAATGGATGCTGAACTGTATGCCCCTGCCTGGCACAAGGTACAACTGGAAGAAAAAAGAGCACCTGAAACAGTACTGTAAGCGCCTGCCTGGCATGAGACACAATTGGAGGCACCAGAGGCTGAGCTGTAAGCCCCTGCAGGGCACAATGTGCAATTGGAAGAAATGGATGCTGAGCTGTATGCCCCTGCCTGGCACAAGGTACAACTGGAAGAAAAAAGAGCACCTGGAACAGTACTGTAAGCGCCTGCCTGGCATGAGACACAATTGGAGGCACCAGAGGCTGAGCTGTATGCCCCTGCAGGGCACAAGGTGCAACTGGAAGAAATGGATGCTGAGCTGTATGCCCCTGCTTGGCATAAGGAACAAATGGAAGAAACAAGAGCACCTGAAACAGTACTGTAAGCCCCTGCCAGGCACGAGGCACAATTAGAGGCACCAATGGCAGAGCTATACGACCCTGCCTGGCACAAGGTACAATTTGACAAGCCGGAGGCTGATGCATATTTACCAGCAACACATTTAGTACAGGTAGCAGATGTGATTATACCTAAACCAGTTGAATATGTACCAGGAACACATAGGACACATTTACTGTAATTATTGCTTGATGAACCAGCTAGACACTGACCACACGAGGTAAGATTGATAACCCCATAACCTACACCCAAGCAAGGGGATGTCATAAACCCAGATGGCACACTGAAGGAGGCAGCAATCCCCGTACCATCAGTAGAAACAGAATTCCCACTTCCAGCCATAACGCTAAATATTAAACTTGAAACATTCAAACTATAAATTTTATTATCAGCGCTTGAACTTAGTAATACATAATTATTGGACAATTGGAAAAAATCACAGAATTGAAACACGCTTCCAGATGGCCCAGCACCTGTCTGTGATGATTTACCAGAGCTCATGTTGTACAAACTGATAGTATTAGGGTTTGCGTTAAGAATAATCAAGAGGGTACCATCAGGTGATAATGCAAGCGCACCTGGACCGTTAAGTCCTGAGGAGATTAACGTTGAAGACTTCACTGGAGAGACGGTAAGATCCAATTTCCTGATTTTATTAGCATTAAATTCTGATACCAGTACAAAGGTTCTATCTGGTGATAATGCAAGGCCATTGGCGCCATAGGGTGTCTGAAAGCCTATTGATGTCCCTACACCATCGACCGACCCTGATGCTCCACCAGCTATTGTCGAAGTTGCATACGAGGTCAAACTACAGGTAACGATTAAACCATTATTATCTGCAATATAAGCATATTTGTTGTCACTGGATACTTTCACGTCAGCTATAATTAATGTGATGATGGATAAAATCTGAATGACGGAAACAGTGGGGTAAAAACGCACCAAAAAAAGAATATTAGTTACAGACACTAGAGCAAAATCAGCAGTGCCTGAAATTCCTAATGCATAAGATTGTGGGTATGGGATGGAGGCCAGACTTGAGACAGTCATAGCGTCTCCCTGAATTTTTCGTACTATTCCATTGGCGAAATTCTGTTGATCTACTGCAAGAGCAAACAGTGGATAGGAAGCAGCAATAGGGGTAAGAGTACATACACTAGAACCAATAGCAGACCATGAATTTGACGGGCAGATGGAACACGCAGTGGCTCCTGCAGCACTGTATGTATTTATTGGGCAAGAGGTGCAAGAAGCAGAACCATATGTTCCAGCAGCACAAGAGGCACTAACAACAGGAAAAACATTTACATGACTGCTGGAATTCTGAACAATTGAACCATTTAGGCTACTGTTACCAAGGGTTTTCGTCCCGAGTATATAATACAAGAATGATTTCAATTCATGCCAGAACTCACCTCCTGATTCTATTCCACATCCTCCATATACAGAGCCTATGCCCAATGGCCTCACGCTATTGATTGTTGCTATGCTGTTAAGTGTCTTATTCCACGACAGGATTAGATTGACGATGGAAATGTTGCCTTGGTTTACAGCAATGAATTCCTTGAGAGCCACCAGAGAGCTTGTGAAAGCAGTCGAAAAACTAGTCCCCATTGACAATACTGGAACCAAGACAGCACTATCTATTGTAACTGTCATCAAAGGATTTTCAGAATCTCCTCCTGCAGCAGATGCCACCAAATCCACTCCAAAATTGCTATAGCCAGCCAGAGTACCCTGTCGTGTACTTGCCCCTATGACAACCACCCCTATGCAATTTGCAGGAAAGTAGTCAGAAACATCGCCGCCCTGATTTCCAGCTGTAGCCACCAGCACAACCCCCATGGACGCTGCTAGATCCACTGCAGACTGCAGGAACGACGGACAGTCACCTATTCCGCTGAAGGACATGCTGACTACCAATGCTGGGTGTGGGTTGACACCTATCCCGTTGATCTGCCCCCCACTAGCCCACACGATAGCGTCTGCCACATCGTTGGCGTACCCTGTGCTGCACTCTCCCAGCACCCTCACTGGCTGCAGCGCAATCACCCTGTTGGGCAGCATGGAGTGCACCCCTGGCACCACGTTATGTAGGAGGCACATGGCAGCAGCCATCTTCGTCCCATGCCAGCTGCTGACTGGACACCCAGGCCCTGCATCGCCCGGGTCTGTTGGATCTGGATCCCTGCCGTCGCCGTCCAGGCTCAGGGAGGGGTCTGAGACAAAATCATAGCCTGGTATCAAGGACTCAAAATACCCTGGCCCCTGCACTAGGCTGGCTAGGCCGCTGTCAAGCACTGCCAATGGGATCCTGGATTCATTCAGGGCTGGTGGGGATGAAGCCAACGAGTTCCACACCTGTTCCATCTGGAGGGAGTAGGGCTCTGAGTCAAGGAAATGCCACTCCACTCCGCTCGCATTGAGGGCCAAGTATGACTGGGAAGTGACGTTTCCAATCTCAGCTTCCACCATCTGACTATGCCCTACAAACAAATCCACTTCCAGGCTCACCAGTGTTAGACCAGCACTGTCCAGCCACTCTTCTACTATTTCTGTATCCTGTTCAACATCCACTGGCCTCCCTACATCCAACACAAGGCGTCTGCCGTACTGCTTCACAACAGTAAAGACAGTGTGATAGTATCCACTCTCCAGAAAATCAAGGGCCAGTAGGCCTTGATCACTGGACTGGAAAGTCAACACAAGCCTGGTGCTGTTGGACAGATCAGCCTGGTCCGCTACTGGCAGAAAACAAAACAAAAACCAAACCAAAATCATATCCTTGTCCTTGTGTATTTCATATATATACAAGTTCCAGTCAATTGCTCTCCTACTGCAATAAGTTCCAGCCAATTGCTCTCCTATTAAAAGGCATCCTAAAACCAAGATACCACAAAATGTCCTGCGCAGCGCCGCCCGGCTGGTTCTGCTCGCCTGTGGATAACTCCTACATCATCTGCCCCGTCAACTGGTACTGCCAGGGAGGGCCTAGTGGGGCCACGTCCTGCCCTGACGGGACGTGGTCTACAGTGGGCTCTGCCTACATCGACAGCTGCAAGGAAAACTCCAATTTGGCCCTGGTGTCTACTGTGGTGTTCATCGTGGTGCTGGTTGGCATCTTTTTATGCACCCTGAACTCTTGCTATATCTCATACCCGGAAAATCGATGCAATCGGGGGGATGTGCGCGAGCCCTTGGTGTACGAAAGGGAGGCTGTGTGGCGCACTGCCAGGTTCACAGAGCCATAGAAACGGACCTATAGAGTTAGTATAGACTCTGGGATCATTACCTGTCATTGGGATGTGTTTGCCAGACTAGCTTGAAAATACCCTAAAAAAAACAATTTTATCAAAGCCAACCAACGTAGGGGATCTGAAAATAAAAGATGGAGCCAGCCCTCTTCCTGCGCGCCCTGAGCAAGACCAGCGTATGCCTTATGATGCTGGACACCAACGCCGTGGTCCACGCGGAGCTCAAGACGCCCCTCACCCCCAGGTCATCTGTGGGGGCACAGCTGGTCAACGCGCTGAACCCTGTCAGGAGCATGGTGCAGCTTGGCCCATATGACATGGAGCAGCACAGGTTCACACAGTGCATGGTGGATATACGTCTGCCAGAGCCCGTCTACGCCAGGCTGGACTACCTCAGGAAGAAGAACAGCTAGACTTTGACAGGGAACAGCTAGACTTTGACCGAGTTGAGTAGCCTGACCCTTGAGGCCACCTGTTTTGGGGGGGTCCTTCTTGGAAGGGTGGCAAAGTAAAGCAATACCCCTATGAACAGGATGAGCACAGTGAGGGAGAGGGTCAGTTGGTTCATTTTATTATTGTGTTGTGTAGCCTATATATTACACGTGCACAAACATGTCGACTTAGGATGCCAGCTCTATGGTTCAATTGGGGTTTCTATATAGTACTAGCCATGGTGGGGTTGACTGATGCCTACTTGGTGAGCTCTGCACTCCCTGTCTTCGTTAGCACAATAGTGCATACTGCTGTTATAGCCTTCTCGTGTGCAAAAATTCACGAGCTGCAGAGGGTGATGAAAGAGAAGGATGCACATGACAGGGTGGAGAGGATGCAGTGTGAGCTCATCACAAATCTCAGCCTGTACAACTCCAAACTGTTGGCTAAAAACAAGATACTGGCATACAAGCTTGACAGGGCATCAGGTGTTCAATTAAAGAGCAGAAGTTGTGGGAACATGACTACGCTTTAAGAAAGGAGTAACACTACAAATTGCTGCTCACATCCTATTAAAAGTAGGTTCTAGCCCTAGTACCAACTCCATGACACACACTCAACAGGATTTATTCATAACCACACTGCACGAGCTGCACAGCAAGGCACCCGTTGAGCTGCTCAGCAGCCTACGGGAGCACTTGGAGTATGTCAAGCAGAGCAACCCAAACAGCGCAGGAACAGCAGAAGCCTGCCTGGCAGGAATCTCCTCCGACGGCAGCACGCTCCTCCACGTCCTCACAGCGGCCTACCTGATAAACGGAGGAGTCATGCTCAAGCACAGCATAGACTCTGAAAAAAGTCTTACCGAGTTGGAGCAGGAGCTCTTGAGCTTTGGGATCACGGAAGGTCTGGATAGTCCGCGCGAACCATCACTTCCTCCTCCTCATGAGTGAACTTGGCCTTTTTCGCGCTGCTGTTTCTCTCCAAGGCCCTCTCCAAAACATCCAGCAGCACCTCTGGTTCGTTCTTCAGGATGCTCCAGGCCACAGTGTCAAAGTTCTGTGGGTCAAAGGGGGTCTTGGGCAGGAACTTCAAGTCCTGCAGCTCCTTGTGGAGCAGCTCGGGGGCAATTTTTTCAAGGATGAACCCCATGACCTTATCTGGTTTGACGTCCTCATTGACAGAGTAGAGGGACTGCTGGGAAGAGCTGGGCGTATTGCCTTCAAAGTTAGGCCCAGTCTCTTTCCTGGTCTCTGTGGACCTTTCGTGGATAGCCTCTTTCAGTTCGTCCACAATGTCCTGCATATCCTCCTCCAGGATTTCTTCCAGGGGCTCATAGGAATAATAGGTCTTGATCAGACTGTACTTGTTGAAGGACTCTGGAAGCTGACGTGCCTTGTTTTTCTTGGGAGATGCTGGGGGGTCTGCGTCCTCTGTGGGTGTAGGAGGCGTTACAGGCACATAGTCACACAGTGGTGGCAATGCGTTCAGCACATGGGCAGGCGGGAGATGCTGCTCGAACATGGGGGTCGCGTGGGTGAGTGGCATTTTTTTGATATCATGGAATGAGAGGCTATTTATTGGAGTTTAAAAAAAGTAAAAAAAAAGTAAAAAAAGTTAAAAAAAAGTAAAAAATAATAAAAAAAAGTAAAAAAAAGTAAAAAAAAGTAAAAAAAAGTAAAAAAAAGTAAAAAATAAAAAAAGGTAAAAATAAAAAAGAGCACATATAGGATTGAATTTGAAAAAAACTTCCAAGCAATACCCCCATAGTCATGCTCCCCTTCGCCAGACAGTACCTAAGTGACAGGTGTAAAGTGCAGATCAAAATTGGCACAGACTACTGCCCATGCTGTCTTGAGCCAAGTCAGATACAGACAGTTAAGAGGCCTGACTGGGGTGGGTTGCTGAACACTGGGAGGGTACAGCCTGCCCAGGTCTTGAATGCATACAACCCATCCGATGGGAGTCTAAAGGCCATAGTCAATCTGAGCACGCCAGGCCAGTCGTGTGCAAAATGCACCCCCATGTGCTGGATCTGCCAGATGGACATGTCCGGCCCTACTGTGTGCACGGAGAGCCAGCCAGATCTTCAGGTGCACAAGGCCTGTGCTGTCAAGTGCAGCCACATTGTGTGCAGCACCTACCTGGAGACTGTTCCGTGTTTCATTCCCTTTGGTAACATTAGCAAGTGTGCAAAGCATACTGGAGCAGGCCCAAAGGTCCCTGGTCCTATCAACAAGGGGGTAGGCAGCAGTAAGAGTGCAAAGCCAGAGGCTGAAAAGACTGACAGGACAAAAAAGCTAGAGAAGCTGGAGAAGATGGAGAGGACAGAGAGGACTCCGCCCACAAAGACCATCAAGAAAAAGACCCCCTCTCTGGTGGAGCAGCGGCTTGCCAAACTAAACTCGGGCTGCAAATCCCCCTCAGTCAAGTCATTTTTCGGGGCAGGGCCCGCCCCTCAGCCTGTGCCAAAGAAATCTCAAAAGTTTGAAACAGTGGATGAGACGCGCAACAACTTCCTGTACACAAGGGACACTGGAGATGCCTACGCGTATTTAATGGACGGCAAGTGGTACAAGATATCAAATGACGAGCCCCTCCACGAAGCCCAGGAAGTTTTGTACCGCAAAAAGTTTGATTTCTCACCCCCTGCTGAGCCACTTCAAGCCAATGGGCAGCACCCAGCCGAAGAGACCCCAGCCGAAGAGACCCCAGCCGAAGAGACCCCAGCCGAAGAGACCCCAGCCGAAGAGACCCAATCCCAAGAGATGCTCCAGGACAAAGATGAACAGTAGGGGCTAACCCCTGATGCAAAGAATCAGGACGAAACAGAGGCCGTTCAAGGCCACGCCAAGGATGGCCCATGCACTATTTGGGTCTGTTGTCCAATGGCGAACCGTCATTACGAGCAGGAGCGCGTTCACAAACTCTGTTGTGAACCCCTCCATGACTGAATAAATCAACTGTCGCAACACAAGGAGGGTGGCTAGAGGGGAAAGTAATAAACAAGTAACTCCGAGGGCTGAAATGGATTGCGTGTTGAATGGTGGTGTGCCTAGGGGCTGAGCAGGGATTGTTGTGTCTGTTGCTGGCCTTGGGGTCTGTCTTGGAATCTGTCTTTGGTTCTGTAGGGTTTGCATTGGTGTCTGCTTTGGAGCCTGATAGGGTGTCTGCATTGAGGCCTGAATGGAGGCGCCATTCGCCTGTGCAGTCTGATTTGGAGCCTGAGAGGAGGTCGTATGGGTCTGCACAGGGGTCACATGGGTCTGCACAGGGGTCACATGGGTCTGCAAAGAGGTCACATGGGGCTCCACAGTGACGCTGGACTGACCTTGAAAGTGGGCACCTGCCCCCTTGGTGTTGTTATGTTTGATCTTTTTGAGCAGCCTGAGCTGTGCCATTTTGTCCAGGGAGTGGGTGTCCCTGTAACCTACATAGTCCCTCCTGGATGGACTGGGCCCAGCCATCCCATCATGGGTTCCAGCTGCGAATCCAGCACAAGAGCACAAGGCCAGCACCACCATAAAGGGCATGGCCAGCCCAAACAGGCGGGATATGTCCTTCATGTTGGTGGTTTGGGCTGTGTTTCTCAAGGAGAAGAAGATGAAGGGGCAGATTGTAGGGCTGAACACGCCCAGTAAGAAATTCACCAGCTGGTCTGTCGCGATCATGTCATTATTATACTCCAAAAACCACAGAATGGTTGAGCAGATGGATAATCCGGATATGAGGGCAGAGGTCCACACCATCCCAATCCTGCTGTTGATAAGGTCGTCAGCCACTAGCGAAGTCATCCCAAGGATCCACCAGCAGGTGCTCACTGACTCAATGCCAGAGAGGCAGTAGAGGCTCACAAAGAGGAGCAGACCCCACCCGTAGACATACACCCAGACACTAGTCAACGTCAGCTCAGGGTAGAGCACAACAGTGGCCTGGACCTCCACGCTCTCCTCCATCTCCTCCAGCCCGTTGGGTGCTTCTGTGGGCTCGTCGTAGCTCACACTGCTCCTAACGTTTCTGGGCTGGTACTCTTTGTAGATTCCCCACAGGATATACACCGCGCTGGAGAGGAGTGTGCATGTGGAGGCCCACTGAACAGCCCCTATGATGCCCCGTGAGCGTGGGTTGGCCAGGTCAGCACATGTAGTGAGTAGGGCTATGGAAACTATGGAGAACGCCAGGTTGGTCATCACACGCGTGTTGATTGACATTTCCGCGTGTTGGTTGACAGCAGTGGCTAACCAATTTATATGTTCTGTATTGATTGTTGTGCATTATTGTGTGTCTAATGGGCTGCCTAGGAATCAACACCCTCCACCAGCCTCCGCACTGGCATTAGCACCCACAAGGCCAGGTCGATCCCTAAGCACGCCTTCAGGTGGATGGACCCGCCACACTGGGCCTGGCCCCCGCTGAACCAGCCCGTGATGCCAAGGGGCGGCCCATACTGCCAGGCGTACCAAGAAACGCACCAAACCCCAAGGCTCACTGTCAGCCTCTGTAGCCCTGGGTACCTAAAGAGCTTGGCATTCCAGCTGTAGAGTACGCCACAGACAGCGTGGATAACCCATACATAGGCCTGGATCCTGGACGTGTAGAACAACGCTGAGCCTGTTAACAATGTCATCCAGAGCAGCAGCAGCACCCACAGACAGCTCCTTATGCAGGCCACCCTGTGCCTGCTCCCCAGTACAAACGCGGGAAGCGAGCCCACTGCCCAGGCAACCCCTGCAACCACAATTGGGGCCAGGACGTGCCCTTCATCCACCATGGCGTCCAGGCCGCTGCAAGGATCCAGCTTGCAGTCTGTGAGCGTTATGTTCTCAGTCTGTGCCAGGCTGGTGGAGAGAATCAGGGCCAGTTTGGGGAGAACAGTGCTGTGCATCTTCAGTCTAGATTGGTTGTTTAAATTTGTAGTCTTCTAGAAATGATTTCAACCTGTTGGTGAAGAGTATTAATATTTTAATACTCTTAATATTTTTTATGTTTGCGGCAGCGTGCCACACGTGACGTCCAGGCCATCCAAGACAAAGGCATATCTGGCATACCTTTCCACTGTTTCGGTAATTTCTGTGGTTGGTAGTGAGCTTGTGATGTCTAATAGCGCCTCCCGTCCCACATGCGTTGCAAACATCCCTTCCATTCTCAGTGCTTCCACAGCTAGACCAGGGGACTGTGCTTGTTGGATGAGGGCTCTCAAGAGGGAGTGGTTGATGGTTACCCTCTCAAAGTATCTGTCACTCACTGCTGAGTAAAAAAGAGCAGACATGCCCTCTGGCCAGCATATCATGTTGGGTATGAGGAACTGCACAAAGTGTGCCTCATTTGACACTTGTAAGCTATCCAATGCTTCAACACTTGCTGAGAGGCACATGTATATTACTATAATCTTAACGGTTAAATGCAAGTCACTGTATTTTAATAGGGTATAAAGAGCTCCATGTGATCACGGCACAGGGCGCTTAGAGGAGACTTCCTCCCCAGCCTTGGATGCAAGGCCATGGCCAATGCGAGGCGGCGGCAGTGGCGCTTATAAGACAGCATCCTCTTAAGCCACGCCTGTATGACCCTTATATGCACTGTGCTCTTAACCAGGGTCCACCACACTATTTCAAAGCCTGTTTGATTGGGCACGGTTGCTACAATATTTCTACACATTCTCCCGGACAGCATAAAGAGGGAAGATCTTTGGATGTCATCAGTTGCTATGGCATGCATCACTGCGTCCACATAGTGCTGACCCCTTGCAGGAAATACAAGGATGTAGATCTCCTGGTCAATAACCACCAGGCTGCTGGTGGGGTAGTATGCTATGTTGGCTGTGTATTGCTGAATACCCTGCTTGATGCTGCACTTACAGGCCCAGAGAGGAGAGGATGGACATACCTGCATGTGAAATACTGGAATGATGTTGTTGGTTAAATATGATGTGGAAGGAGAACTGTTCCTTTATTCACTTTAAATTGGGCAAATATAATCAAGTCACAGCATGCCATATATTACAGAGAGGATGTCCTCCTCCAGCACTGCCACCTGGCTGCCCAGCCCCAGCCTGGAATGCGTGCCCATGGTGAAGGCGAGCATGCTCCTCTGCACTTCAGCAGCACGCCTCCTCTTGAGGTGGGCCCTGAAGAAGCGTTGGATGGTTGCAGCAGGCACAGCCCTTCTGTCCTCCTCTATATTGCCAAAGAGGAAAAACTGGGTGTAGGAGAGGTCCAAGACGTCTGGCAGGTGGTAGGCAGAGGGGTGGTAAAATTGGACTGATATGACATGTCTGTTCATGGTGACTATATGGTTTGTTTTGAAATGGGGTTGGGGTGGTTTGATTTGAATTTATATTTAATTTTTTTTAAAGACACAACCCTTGGTTCAACAAACTTTAATCCAAACTCATCCCATCAGCACCTCCGGTTGGTACACTGCATCAGTAAGGGATGCAGAGGGGGGGAGGACGCTGGTCAGGTTGGAAAGATGGGAATCCGTCTTGAGGCGGTTGGCAACGTCCAGAATAGCCCGCTTCCTGGCATCCACCACAATGGAGGAGGAAAGGCCAATGGCCCCCATCAGCTCACCAATCATGACATCTTCCTCGTCCCTGCGCTTATTGATCAGCTCGTCCACCTTGATTGGCTTGATGCAGGAGCAGTGGCTGGGAAACGGTATCGGGGCAGAGTGCTTGGAGGGCTTGATGGGCTTGCCATCAGGGCCTAGCATGTTCCCATTGTCCAGAAGCTCGCCAAGCTTGCAGTTGTCTGGAAAGGGGACACTCTGATCCAGGGGCTGGAAGGCCTTGGCAAGGGAATATACACGCTTGGTGTATTCCGTGAGTTTCCCGCCGTAGAGCAGCCTTGGCTCCATCGCCCTCATGTAGACCCTGCTCCGCTCCTTTGAGTCGTTCCTGAGAACCTCCAGGAGCCCAGGTCCAACCTCAGGCTGCCCAGCCCCTGAACGAAAGTAAATCGCCAAGAGGTGCAGCCCCCAGTCAAGCTCAGACGCGACGGGGTAGCTCGCGCCAAATGCCACAGCGCGGTATCCTGCAAGCCATTCGATCTGGCCTGTGATGGGGTTGTCCGTGGGCTGCTTGGTGGCAAGTGCAGTGTTGAGCTTGGCCACCACCCCTTGCCCTTTGGGGTGAAAGGTCCAAAAGTGTTCTCCCGCCCCAAAAACACCGCTGCCTGCAGAGATGCAGTGGAGAGCCATCTGGAGGTCCTTGTGGGCAATGCGGAGGAGAGATGGGCTTGCCTATGTTGAGCAGGTCTTAATGGAAAGTGAAGCCAGTAAATAGAACAGGATAAAGGGTGCATACCTCTGCCATTGTAGCCACATAAGAGAGGAGCTGGCTGCACACCCCTTCCATACGAAGGATCCTGTGTTTGATATTTCAGAACAGCAGTTATTAATTTTCAAATTAGAAGAGTTACCTGCGATGGGTCTCAATGACACTGGCGTGCACAGCTGGTACCAGTGGGATGTTGTACTTGCCATGCTCCAACGTCAGAAACGGGCAGAGATTCCACATTCCGTTCCACCCAGCAGACGGGCTATGCCACATTATGAGCTCCTTGATGCCAGGGGCGTGGGGCTGGGCTGGGTCCAGCCCTAAAACTTGGGGGATTAGGTGGGTCCTTATGAGAGTTGCAATCTTCAGGGGAGCTGAGAAATGCTTGGCCTTGGCCTTGTGATAACCCCCCTCTCCTGGCTTCAACGAGGTTTCGAAGGCGCTTGTGGAGGTGTAGAAGCCATTGGAAGTCAGAAATGTCCTGAGGATGCCAGCCAGCTCCTGCTGCTCAGCCCGTTTGCCTGGAGGTTTGTGCAGGGTGTCTGGTTTGTGCAGGGTGTCTGGCTTCTGCAGGGTGTCTGGTTTGGCTTGAGATGCACCCTTCGATGCAGAAGTAGGAACTGATGCTTTGACCACCTTAGGCTTCTTTGAAACTGGGATTTCTTTGGCAGGAGGGGTACGCTTCCTTGTGTCTTTGCCTACCTTTTCCACTGGCATAATGCTTGTCATAGGGAGGTTGGGCATGCTAATGGCTTGGATCCCAGCAGAAACCTGAGGAGCTGGGGCTGTTCCGCTTGCTTGGGCCCACATAGGCATTTGGGGCATGCTGCCTGCCACTTGAGCTTGAACTAGGCTGCTTTCGCCCGCTGGAATCTGGGCGGGTGCCTGCTCAATGCTGCCTGCCATATACGCTTGCACTATGCAGTCGCTCCCGGGAATTTGAGCTTGTGCTTGGACCACGCTTTCACCCATAAAAACTGGAGCAAGGATGGGAATCGATTGTACAGCTCCCATCTGAGACCAAAAAATTAGAAAGAAGTTTAAAGCCTTTGAATTATGTTGGAGCTTACACAGAGCACTACTGTAGGAGGAGGGAACATGTTCTCCAGCGTGCTGAAGTGCCTGCCATTGGCTACTGCAACCTCCTCAATCAAATCCACCCCAAAAACGCCCCTAAGGGCCTTTTTCCATGTCTTGAAGGTGGGCTGCTTAGTGGACGAAAATCTGCAAAACACACTTGATCCTCCAAATGGGCGCAAGCACTTTATTTCTCCCAGATGCAACCCATTCAGGGCACCCCCCATAGTGACAGTGTCTTGTATATACCTCTTAATACACTCGTCTGTTCCAGCCAACTCACACACTACGTGTCGTGGGCGCATGCTATACTGCCAAATATGAATTTTTATTCAGTGGGTCTTAAATGGGCTATTTTTTTTAACTTTTTTTTCTTTTTTTTACTTTTTTTTACTTTTTTTACTTTTTTACTTTTTTTTTACTTTTTTTTTACTTTTTTTAAATAATTTTTTAAATCACATAAGAACAAAGATTTTGAGTTAAAAAAAAATTCATCCAACGGATGCATGTACACATGCCTATATTTTGATATTAAAACACAGTGTCTCAAATAATACGTTTAGTGCTCATGAGTGGATTGATCGGACTCGAAAGTGCGTTGGGGGAGTACAGAATGAAGCAGGCCTACGTGAGAGCCATGCCAGTGGTAAACGTGTTTGGGGATAAGCTGCTCAGGAGCATAGCTTCTACCAGGCCCACCACGCTGAGGCAATTACAGTGTATCAAAGGGATTGGCGCAAAGCGTATGGAGGCCTACGGGGCTGATATAGTGAGGATGGTGAATATTGCAATCCGGAACGCAGCCCCAAGCAAAAGGCAGGGACCCAAGGCGGTGGCATCCTCTAGTTTCCTCCCCATGAACAGGCCAAAGGAGAAGAAGCAAGGGTCCAGTGCTATAGTGACTTCTCGTTTCTTCTCCACAGACGGAACAAGGAAAGCCAGGGTGGTAAAGAAGAAGGGGAATCTAGCAAAGCCCAAGACACAAGACGGGGGCATGGTGGTAAGGAGGGGGAAGCCCCTAAGCCTCAAACTGCCCAGCCTGCCCAGCCTGCCCAGCCTGCCCAACCTACAGGAACCAAAATTAAACTCAGTGTATATACTGGAGCTGGAGCAGGGGCGCATATACGTGGGAAGCTCCAAGGACGTGAAGAAACGAGTGGCGCAGCACATGTCCGGGACGGGCAGCGCTTACGCAAGGGCGTACAAGCCCACAGGGGTGCTCCTGCCCAGGCTCGGCAACGTGGGGGGCAACGGGGACGCTGCGGAGCGGGACGAGACGCTGAGGTACATGATGCTGAAGGGGATCACAAACGTGAGGGGCTGGAAGTTCTCCCAAGTGGCTATGAGCCAGGCCGAGCTGGCAGAGGCCGAGGCAAACATACGCGAACTCTTCGATCTCTGCAGGCGCTGTGGCTGCCAAGGCCACTTCATGATGCAGTGTAGGGCAAGCGTTGACAGGCTGGGGGTGACCTTGCGAAAGTAAATTTTGGTGGTTTAAGCACACATGGCCCAGCAGCAACAGGCCCAGGTACTGACGATGAAGAGCAGACAGTCGAACCCAGCATTGATAAAGGCAAGGATGGCCAGCATGGGCGCATTGAAAGTAGTGGCTGAGCTCAAGGCGACGTTGCAGTCTGTGTTTTGCACTGCTTGGTAGCCGAACTGTATTCCAAGCGTGAACAGCGCTGCCAAGTAAAGCAGCCAAATCCCTGCTGCTGCTGTAAGGGTGCAGACGTGGCGCTCATACTCCACAGCGAAGATCAGACCCAAGCAGAGGATGAGGGGAAACATGACTGCCACTGACAGATGGACGACCACTGTGATCCATAGGCCGTCTTTGCATGCATTGGAGACAGCTGGTATGTGGCTGCAGATGATAACGTAGAGCGAAAACCCTATGAACCCAATGGACAGTAAACTGACTAGTAAAACCCACCTGCTTGAGTTTTTTTTCTCTATGGGGGCTGAATCTGGGGTGGGTACCCTAATGTAGTTTAAACCAGAGCCTATCCACATCTGGCTTTTTGGAAACACAGGCTTTAATATAGAAAGCTGGTCAGGAAGAATTCAGCCTTGGGTTCTTTGCAGGTAGACGTTCTGCAAGAGACTGGTCACGCTGGGGCTGTACCAGACCCCGTTGTCTGGGTCCACCAGATAGACCCTTCCGGCCACCACAAACCACCACCACCCCTTACCCCTTCCCGTCAGGTCTATCATATCCTCCTCATACTTTACCCCTATGTCCGGGTACAGCTGCCAAACGGCAGGGAGCACGTGCTCTAAAGGGGCTGTGCTCAGTTTATCCAGGGATATCCTGGGGATTCTCTGGTACTCTGGGTTGTGGAAGAAGACCACCTGTGAGACATGGTTGTACATCTCAGGGAAGTCGTGCTTATAGTTGAGCCTCCCAGCCACAGGGAGGCAGAGGTGCATGCAGAGCATATTGAAATCGTCACTGGAAGCCTCCACGTGGTACTTGGAGATCCCGCAGTCGCACCACTCGTTGGGGACGGGCTTGGCCACTGCAAGCAGGTGCAGGTGTCTGTAGAGCACTAGAAAGGTGCAGACAGTTCTCCTTATACAGGCAGTGGTGACCCTCAGGAGATTGGTGGTATGATCCTGGTAGCTGTCAACGGAGCAGAGGTCATCCATCACCTCTGGCGTACCTGCCTGGGCGCACAGGACGCCAAAGCGCGCCATGCACTGGTCTATCATGGCCACCACTCCGTCCAGGTTCTGCTGCGCATTCGGGTTATCAGGGAGGCGCTGGAGGAACGAGGGCCACTCCATCTGCAGGTTCTCTATGGTATCCTTGAGCTCCCTCAGGGTCATGGCCTGGATAGGCTTCTCCATGAGTGTGAGGCGGGCCTCTACAAGGCAGGTCTCTGCCTGTGCTGTGAGGCCCTTGTACATGCAGATCAGCAGGCCCAGCAGCTGGCACCTGTTGAGCAGCACATCAGGGGAGTACTTCTCCTCCGGGTCCGTCTGCCAAAGCCATTCGTCCCAGAGGGACTCGGGCAGCTGTGAGGTGGCCTGGAGCTGGGTGTAGACTTCCAACAGGCCCATTTGTTTTAAGTTGATTTAAGATGTAGCTGGTTTTATATGGGTGTACTGGAATACAAAGGATTCATGTTGGGATTGAATCGATTAAAAGGTGTGTTTCTAAGTAAGTCTTTGTAAGAGAGACAAAGACAGTCGTTACAAAAATTTAATAATACACCGAATACTGAACCTAACCAGCTGCAACAGTCATGACTGGATTGCCAGTGATAGCTGCGTTCATGACCACAGTCATAAGCAGTGCCCATCCAATGGGTGACATCATCACAAGCATGTCCTCCCAGGTGTCTTGAATGGGCAACGTTTTGTCACCCAATGGTGGCAGCACGTCTTGCAGGGCCTTGTCCGGCTGAGCAGGTTCTGCTGGACAAACTGACTCGTTCCATGCCACAGCAGCAGGAGGACACATAGTCAAGTCAGCAGCTCTCGTCTCAGTCTGAATCCATAATGGGCTCCATTGGCACGTCAGCCAGGGCATTAAGAGGTCTTGCATGGGCAGCTGTTTGTTGCCCAGGGGCTGCGTCATGTCCTCCAGGGTCCTGTCAGGCTGAGTATGTTCTACTGGACAAACTGACTCGTTCCATGCCACAGTAGCAGGAAAATTCCAGGGGCACGTCATAGAGTTGGCAGCTCTGTTCACAGTCTGAACCCATAGCTGGCTCCACTCAGGTTTCTCTGTCCAGCACACCCCTCCTTTGCTCAGGTTGGCAGCAGGAATCAGATTTGGAATACCCATTGGCTCAGTGGGGACCAATACCTGAATATGTGGCTTAAGAGGGTGCGGCCTGAAAATACGCTGACCAGGAGGGTTCTGCCTCAAAATACTAGGACCCAACGGACTGAACTTCAGAATGCGCGATCCAGGAGGGTCTGTTCCGTTCGGAGGAAAACCACCTGCGTCGTTCCAATACAGCCTGCGAAAATCCAGATAACCCGCCTCAGTGCTGGTCCAAGCAGAGCATTTCAGGCCAGGCGAATAGGTATCCAGAATGCTGCACAGCACAAAGAGCAGCGTGGACATGCAGTTGTACCCCTTGTAGATCGCCTGGCAGATCCACCAGATGGCTTTGATCAACGTCAATATCAGGCCAAATCCTTGGCAGACCACGAGGACGAAGAAAAAGCACAGCCATCTAGCGAATGTCCACAGCCAGGAGGCTGATTTTTCCGGTGGAGTTGGCACAGGTGGGGGTGGAGTAGGATCTTGGGGCGGAGTTGGATCTTGGGGTGGATCCTGGACCTTAGCTTCCTTTAAGGCCTGTGCTGCCTTATAATTATCAATCCATCGCTGGTACCTCGCATGCCGTCTCTTCAATTCCTCAATTGCTTTTGTGTTCATCGTTAAAGATTCATTATGCCAGTCCCCCTAGTAGGCTTAAATACGGGACAGGTCGGTCCAAATAAGGCTTTATTCAACTTTACTGAAAAAGAAGGGCGTTCAGCTCCTGCTGGACAGCCTTGGTGATGGTTATGGAGTTCTGCACTCGCTGAAGCAGAATGTTGCACACCCCCACCTTGATCCGGCTGTCCTCATGGATGCCTGATGCCAGGACGCTCCTGCACATGGAGGCCAGCACTGGGACGGGGTCCAGAAACTCCCTCTCCCCCGGGTTGCTGTGGAAAACTATGGAGTTGTTTTGCACGCTGTACAGCTCCCTGTGCTCCATGCTGGATCTGATGAACTCTTTCTGCTCAGGGCTCATCATGTGGAACGGGTACACCATGGAAGCCTTCCCTTTGAAGGGAATCAGGCCCTCTGAACTCAGGGCCCACTGGAGCCTGCCTGACAGGATGTCCAGGATCGTGGAGGTGATGGGGTCCCACGCTCCGGGGGGCCTGGTGTTGCACATGTACGTGATCAGCCTTGACAGCGCCTCTCCTGACAGGAACACGGATGAAAATGTTGTCATGGTGGTTTGCACATGCTGGAGGGAGGGTGCTCCCTCCTCACTGGAGTTATTATTATCTATCCTTTCCTTTTCAAGGCAGCCCATGGTGGACTGGACTTATCCGTTCGTGCTTATTTAAAGAATGGATCGAATAGACATCAATCCAACACCAATCCAACAAAACCATGGGAGAACCGGGCGCCTGCTGGCTCTGTCTCAACAACGGCCACGAGGATGCCAAGAAGATGCACAGCTTTGTGCTAGAGAACGTCTCCACCATTTCTTCAGACTGCATGGCTGAAATGATAGTGGATCACCTCACATCCTTGGGGCCGGATCAGCCTGGTCTTTCCAAGTCAGACATTCGCAGGCACATCCAGGGCGGCCACATGCTCAACCCTTCCCTGCAGATGGCCCATACGCTCAGAACCCTGTTCGAGCTGAGGGATACCATCCATAGTATGGTCATTGTGGAGGTGGACGGGGTGAAGTCTGTGGATGTCAGGAACATGACCATGTACCTGAAAATCATTTCTGAGATCATGCAGGTGTACAAGACGGGGGATGTGGGCAGGCTCATGTTTTCAGAGGATGGCGTTGGAAAATGACAGTGCAGTACATGGCTGGGCCAGGGGGGTATAAATGGATCCAAAACTTGAGCTGTTTAGTTTTTAAATGCCTGCCATCCAGGGACACCTGCTGCTAATGGTATACACGCTGGTTGTAAGCCTGATACTGGTATCCATCACTGTGCAGCACAACTTAAGATGTTCCTAGCGGTATTCAGAGGACCTTCCATGAGTATTTAAACTGACGCGCAGGAGGGGCACGGTGCCCCAGGAAATGTCACGACAAACCCCTAAACAGCTCGAGTACCAAGCATACAACCCCAACGGCGTGATCGATTTTATCCCGCATCTAGCGGGCAGCTACAACCAGGACCCGTTCTACCAGCCCAACATCTACGCCCAGGCCGGTTTCCCAGGGTACACAAACGCTGGCTTCCCAGGGTACACCAATGCAGGCTTCCCAGGGTCCAACAACCCAGGCTTCCCGGGGTATCCACAGCCCCCTCTGGGATACTCGTACCCTTACCCCTGCCCCGCCCCAGCCACTCTATCCGCCTCCAACGACGACGCGGAGGACCTTCGAGAGCGGATCAACGCCAAGATCGACTCGATCCTCAGCACGCAGCGATCCAACCAGAAGAAACTGCAGGACCAGAAGACGGACCTCCTGAACCAGAAAATAGACACGCTGACGCACAAGGTGCAGACACTATCGTCAAGCATTTCAGAGACCAACGCTGATAAAAAGCTCTCCAGCCTGGACGACGCTGAAATCGCGCGACGCGTGCGCAAGCTTGCAAGCGAGGGCAAGGCGAAGTCGCCCTCCCAGCGCATCCCTGACTGGTGATGTGCGGGTCTTGGCTGGGTGCCGGGTTAAGAAAAACAAACGAATAAAACATGTATTAAAACCGGATAAGCATAACAAAAAAGAATGGATATCGGTTGTCAGTGTTATCACAAACAAGCCTCGAGCATAGTGACAGCTGCCTTCCTCTTCCCAGTGGGTTGGGATAACGACTGGTTCAATTTATTTGTTGCTGGGATTAGCGCCAACAGCTGTTGTCATGTGGAGTTGGTGTTTGAGGATGATATGGCCTTCAGCATCTTCTCCCAATCCAACCTGTTTTTCCGGCGCAGGTCGTTTGCAAACCCGCAGTACAGGCTAGTGTCGCTGAACGTCACGCCTGAGCAGTACAGCAAGGCGTACAGGTTCTGTGCAGACGCAGTGAGGCATGACATTGCGTTCAACGAGATGGGGATCTACACCGCCTACATGCAGCCATGTCCCATGTTTTACACTGGCTCGTCCCAGGAGGAGGGCATGACCTTCTGCAGCAAGATAGTGACAGAGGCCCTTCAAGCGGCTGGCATCAAGGAAGTGGATGATCTGACACCTTGCACCACCACCCCGTCCACACTGTATACTGCGCTCAGCTACTCTGACAGGAAGATAGGCCACAGTCTCAGCTTCAAGCGCGAGCAGCTCAGGACGTCAGGGGCGTTGTGAATTTGTGACCCCGATTTTTAATTGAATTTACTGTTATTATAACTTAAAAAGAAGATAGAATAGGCTAGAAGGGCTGTTTTATTGCCATAAACCACTTCAAAATGTCCAAGCGCACCTACACCCCCCTGCCGACAAGGGCGTGTGCTCGACAGAGCTGTCCTGACACAGACATCCCCACGCCCATCATCCACAACATAGTCTCCACCAGCCAGATCAGGTCGAAGGGCATCGACCTGGCCGCCCTGTCCCGCCTGCTCCCGTTCTCGTTTTACGACAAGAACAAGTTCGCTGCCATAACGATCAGGTTGAGGTCCCCTGACTGCACGGCGCTCCTCTTCAGCAGCGGCAAGGTGGTGGTGACAGGCGCGAGGGACTTTTACGAGTGCCTCCTAACCAGCCTCCACATCAGCCAGATCCTCAGGGACTCGTTCCCCAGCCAGTCCTTTGAGCTGGTCAACTGTGATATCCAGAATATCGTGGCCCATGTTGAGATACCCGTAGGGGAAGGCGTTCTGGACCTGCAGAGCCTCTACTCCAAGCTGGAGCTAAACTGCATGTACCAGAAGACCATGTTCCCTGGCCTGATATACCGCCCTGAGGACTCCCCCGTTGTGCTGCTCTGCTTCTACTCTGGCAAGGTGGTCATTACGGGTGGCAAGACAGTCAGGGACGTCCACGAGGGCTGGGGGAAGCTCTGGCCCACTGTGAAGGTCTTTATCAGGCCTAAGGGCGCCTGAGGCTCATTGAACGTGTTTACCTATTCATTGATTTAGAGCGTGAGATACTGGCATGTTGGGCCGGTGGTACAGATGGATGAATTGGCTGCGAGCGAGCAGGCAGTGAACTGTGCACCAGTCTAGCAGGCATAGAGCGAGTGGGGCGTAGCGTTGGTGGGACCATGGGGTGGGGCATATCTGGATGGTTGGGCTGGGGGGTAGTATGTGGTGCAACTAGTGGAGTGTGTGGGTGTCTGACAGGCAGAGCAGGTAGATGAGGTAGAGGAGGTAGAGCAGGTAGGGCACGATGTGGCATGGGAGGCATAGGGACGGGGATGTTGACTGGCGGGTTGAAGGCGTATACAGGCTCTGGAATCTTGCTCCTCTCGTGTATTTCTTCCAGAAACTTTCTGAGCATGCCCAACAAGTTGCTCAAGTCTTCCTCAGTTGTACCAGGGTCGTCAAGGATGGCCTGAAATTTCTCCATATCCTTATCGCCCACACTGTCATCCCCTTTTCCTTTGGGTTTAAACATGTTCCATATGCGCTCTGTCATTGTAGTATCAAGTGTTGGGGGGGTTATGTTGACTCTTAACACTGGCACTGATTTTTTGCTCCTACTCATTCCTTCTTGCCACACCCAACAGCCTTTTTATAGCTAATCTGGTGTTCTATCTTTGACGTACTTCTGAATATCCTTCAGTATACCCCCCCAGTCTTCATTCATGTCAGACGTGTTGGGGTCGAAGTTCTTAAGTTTATCCATGACTTCCTTCCAGTTGGTTTTGGAGGCAGGGGGGGCAGGTTCCATGGCTACAGGGGGCGGTGGGAGGCTTGGGGCGTATACAGTTTGGTCCTGGCTTGCCCCGTTCATTGACGGATACATCATGCCCAGCAACATCTTGAAGTGGGCCAGCAAATCTTTCAGGTACTTGAATTTTGGGTCGTCTGAGCTTGCCAAAAGGTTCTGGATCAATTCCAAAATCCTGTTAATCTCGTCGATATGATCCATGACAAACTGCTTCATTGCCACCCCTTGGGCTGCCACCTGGCCTGGAGTGGCTGATGCACCCATGAAGGGCAACTGCATGTTAATCCTTATCACTGGCGCTCGTCGTCTGCTCATTTCCAGTTCAAGGCGATAGTCTTTTTATAGCATCATGGCGTGTCTAAATTGGTAAGGACAGTTATAGCCGTTAAGGATCAAGCCGTTGGATTGAAAAGAATCAAACCAATCCGAATTTAAAACAAACCAAAAAATGGACTCGTGCTGTGTGTTCTGCGGAATCGCCCCCATGGGCAGCAAGCGCTGGAGAAGCATGAGCTCCATAGGGCAGTTTGTGTTACAGTGTTGCAAGGCCACCCCATATGCATACAGGGGCTTTTCAGGCCTTGAGGGGGATGAGTGCCTGTCAGTGTGCATCCCATGCCTCAACTGGCAGCGCAGGTCCAGCTTGAACAGGAAGAGCGAGAAGCCGTATCTCTTGTTGGATCACCTCATCCTCTTCCTGCTGGAGCCAGGCAAGATGCATATGCCTGATCAGAGGTGTGCCCTCAGGCTGCTGCAGTCCTTAAGGGACGCCAACAAGGGCAATGTGCTCAAACTGATGTTCCAGCAGATCCCCGTGCCAGTTCAATGCATCATCCAGTCCCTGCCTGACTCACTGTTTGATGAGTCCGCCCCTGTTCTCCACACTCTAGTGTTGACGTGGTGGGATTACAATGGGAACACTGTGTTCTTCTCGCACAACCAGACGGCCAAGCTAGTAAGGAAGGCAGTCAAGGCCAGGGAGAACATGGAGGTGCTTTAATTTCTCAAGTCGGCATTCACTGGGTCGACTATACCGTGGATAGGGTAGGGAGCACCCACATCAGGCTCCTCAAATGGCCCAATCGGCTGCTCTTGGAAGTTGTACACGGGTGGCGGGGTGGGCTGCTCCATGAGGATCTGCTCAAAGTCATCCAGGTCCTCCATCAGCCTCTGGCCGAAAGTGTTTACAAGGCTGCCCAGTCCATCCACAGCAGCCATTGCCACGTCCCCCTTGGTCATGACCCCGTGGTCTATGGGTGGAGCCGCAAGGACGAGTGTGGAAAACTGCAGATATGCCAAATACAAAAGAATGTGCTGTGTGATTGTTGCCTTGTGCATCTACTCCCCTGTTGATCAACCTTAAATAGTGGTTAATACTGATCAAGTACAAGTTATACACAGTCGCGCTGCCTCTTTTGCCCAGACTCGTCCATATCAGCCACCCTGTCCAGCTGGAGCACGCGCACCAATGGGGGCTGTCCAGCCACAGATGTTGCGCTCACACATATTCCCTCGTGAAAGACGCTGCTCTGCATGCAGTCTTTTCTGTACAGCACTGACATTCTCAGTTTAAGGTATGCAAACGACCTAAGGAAGACACACCTAGACCCCTCCCCCCCCAGCTGCCTGACAATGGCCCTTTCTACACACTCCATGTCTGCCTTGTTCTTTATGTACATTTCAGTGACTGTGTTCATGCTGGAAAGAATCAGATTTTTTAAATGCATTTTTTATATTGTAAACACGGGACTGGAATGAAGCACACAAACACTGAGACTGCAAAGATCATTTACTAAATTTCATTTAATCCTTATAGTCATTCTTTGAGTTGAGGATGGCGTATGCCCTCGAGATCTTCTCGGTCTTTGTGAGGTTTCCATCCTTGAGGGCCTCCTTCGCCATGTCAATGATGTAGGCATCATAGTCAATCTGCAGGCTCTCCGTTCCATCATACTCGTTTATCTTGTAGTAGTTGGCAAAATGCGAGGGGATGTCCTCGATGGTGATCTTGGAATAAAACCCGCATGCCTTTGCGCCCATCTCCCTCACAATCTGCACCATCAGCTGGTCATGCCTCTCAATCTCCACTCCCCACCCAGGCTCCTGCTCACCCTCACCAGCCTCTGATGGATTTGCACTGCCTTCATTCATTGCCTTACGCCTCTTGTACTCATGCATGGCCTCTTTGCTAAGGTGAAACCCTCCATAGCACGTGTTGACCATCACCCCTATCTTGGACATGTGTGCACTGGCCAAAACTTGGGGTCGCTTAAATAGATTTTTTAATTCAAATCAAACCGACTCAATTTTAATTTTAAAAAAAACTAAAACAGGTCAAACTGCTTTCCAACCTGCACCTTGGTGGGGGCGGGCAGGGCCTGCAGTGCCAGTCTCATGTTGCGCGCACACGACAGGTCCCACTTTTCCCTAACTGGCAGTGGGATGGCCAGGTGGCAGACCACACTGTGCATATGCAGGTTGACGCTCATCTTCATCCCATCAGACTTTGGGTCTTTTTCTTGGAGGGCGTTGAATTCCCTGGAGAGCCTCCTCTTGTATTCGCCCACCGCCCTCAGGGTGTCAGCGCACTGGAAGGCCTCCGAGCACGAGAGCACCCAGTTCCCACTGTTGCTATTCTCCTTTGGCAGTGCCTCCAGATCCCCCCATCTGCTCATCAGTCTGTTCAAGGTCAGCTCGCTTACCCTGGGGGGGTGGACATCCCGATTGCGCGCATCCACAGAGGACAAGAACTCTATCGCCTTGTCCTCCCCCATGGCCCGCCCCAAGTCGATGGGCAAGGCCTTGACGCAGTCCATGCTCAGGTCCGCCACAGGGGCGCCAAACATGGGGTGGGGGGAGCCCCCCAGCACCTCTGCCAGGGCAGCCATGCTCATGTCCTTGTGCATAGTGTCCAGGGGGATCACGCCAGGGATGGTGCCCCCCATCTCAAACCCAATGTAGAACCCCGCCATGTAAAAAGGACAGACGCTGTAGGGGTCCTTCCCCTCAAAGTTGTACGGGATGGTCTGAAGGCCCCTGCTCAGCCCCTTGGTGGCCAGCAGCTGGCCCATGTTCTGCGAGATTATGCTCAGGGCCTTCACTGTGTCAAACATGACAGTGCCCTCCGAAACAACCAAGGAGACCTTCTGGGCGCAGGTGGTGGGCAGGCTCTTGGTCTGAACGCAGGTGGTGCCCTCGCCTATAGAGTACGAGGCCACGCCATGAGCGTCCAGCGTCTGCGCCACCGTGCATGCATGGCCGTTCAGATCAGAGTTGAACGTGGAGAAGCTGGCCCCCTTCGCTGACACCACGCTGAGGCCTATCTGGGCGCAGGGCATGACCCCCTTGTAGCAGTTTTCCCTGAGCTGTCCGTACCTGGAGAGGAGCTTCGCCGTTGCTTCAAAGTCCCCTATGGGCACGGCAGCTAGGTTGTTCATCCCCCTGGTGCAGTCCCACATCCTCCTGCCAAGTTTCACAGGGTCCCCGTCAGCCAGTATGTGGGATTCAAGGTGGATCCCGCCCTCAATGCTCTTGATCATGCCAGACAGGGTCTCGCAGTCGTCTGCTATCAGGAAATGCCCGTTTGAGTTTTTCTTACCTGCGTCCAAATTGGCACCCAGCGCGTTGATGTGATCCACGAGCTGCATGTTGGACATCTCGGCCAGCCCTGGGCTGCCGGAGTACGAGTCCTTGACGTCCGTGTAGTAGTGGTCGCACAGGACCATGGCAAAGTCCTCTGTCGCCTGATCCAGGTTGCCCTTGAGGTCGAGGGTCTTGTCCCCAGAGTACTGCGCAGTGTAAGGGCAGACAGTGAAGCTGGTGCACATGGGAACTATGAACTTGTGCACAAAGTCGTGGTCGTTCAGGCTCAGGGCCTCCGCTGCTGACATGCCCGTGTAGTGCAAGGTGGCCAATGACATGTAGCACAGGGCGCTGAGCGGGGTCAGATGCCGCTTGCTGGAGTAGGTCATGTTGAGCAGAGGGTAGTTTATGGCGCAGCCCATGGCCTGGGTGAAGCAGGAGCTCATGACGTAGTTAGGCCCCCCGTTGTAGTTGCTCACGTTGGATACGCTCTCTATGAGGCTGTGCACGCCCATGGTCATGTTCTGCACCTCCTTGTTGATGGCGTCGTTGGCGTGCAGAATGGAGGGCCTCAGCTTCAGCGCCTGGAGGGCCTTGAGATCCGTTCCGTTGTTGGAGAACTGCAGGAGGGCCTGGTTGGGGCTGTAGTTGTCCTTTATGACCATGCCCTTCTTGCTCACAGAGTCGACGCTCAGCGCCTCCCCCATCCAGCTCACGTCCTGGAAGCCTGTGACGATGTGCCTCATCATGCACGTATCAGGGGCCCTGACAAACACCCCTATCTTAAACATGTCCGAGTCTGTCTCCAGCACAGGCAGGCTCAGCTTTGCAGTGCCTGTTCCGTGGGCGTCCTCCTCAAGCATCTTGAACTCCATGTGCGGGTTGTCGTTGCCCATCCACGCGCCCACGTAGTAGTCGTACTTGTGGGTTATGTCTGGTCGGGCGGCACTGTCAGACAACTGGGTGCTGATGTTGTAGATGGGAATGGAGCTTCTCGCGTTCGATAGGCTGACCTTCACCTGGAAGTTTATCAGGAAGGGTTTCATCGTTGTTTGTAAGCCAGCAACCTTATATACAATCAGACGCCCTGAATTTTGGGCTGGTGTGGATAAGCTAATGCCTATCCACAGGCAAGCTTAATGGCATACTGACTTGTGTGTTTTCCAGTCCTTGACCTGGCACTCCTTGCAACAGTAGAATCCTTGGTAGGCTGGGAAATTCACGCCCCTGTCCTTTTCATGGCACTTCCTGCACTGTTTGAACCTGGCGTCCCCCGCCCCGAAACACCTCTGCTGCACAGCGCAATACGCACAGCGGATGGCAGCATGGGATACCGCGTCCTCCATCTCCTCATCCGTGATCTGGCTCATGAGCCCCCACCGGATCAGAGTGCGGATAACACCCCTGATTTGATTTGCTGCAACGTGGCTTTCGTCATACCCCTTTAATACAACCCTGAATATCATCTCATCATCAGTGTGCCTCCTCTCCCTGTTTAGTATGCCCACGGATACCTGCTGGCCATCCTTCTTTATGACTAGGAAGGTGTTGATGGGAAACTGGCAGTCAAAGCCATGCCCCTCTAAAAAATGCTTCAGCCCAGCCATCTGGGTGAGGAAGCGCTTCTTTACTTTGGACGTCTCAAATTTCGATGCCAGTACATTGGTGGTCATGGGATTTTACAAGTTTAATTCAACACTTGCTTTCGCCCCATTGGGTTTTTTTTTATCATTAAAAAAGGGTGGGGGTTTACTCCTCACAGACTGAGTCAAAGTCACAATGGCCAGCATTCACCAATCACTCTCAGCATCTGACTCCACGAACTGCTCCTTGATAGCCTTCTCGATCAGGTCCCTGTCCTTCTCTGTGTACGAGTTGACCTCACGCTCCGCCCCGTCCACCCACTGGCGGTGCTTTGACGGCTTCTTGCCATACTTGACGAAGTACCCTTGCGCCACAGCCCTCCCAATGGCCACCATGTCCCCCTTTTTTAGGCTGATCCCCTTTTCATGTGCAATCTGGCTGATAGACACAGACGGGGGCTCGTCCCCGTTGGTAACCATCTTGGGTCCTTTGTTCAGCACCACGTTCTTCAACGAATCCTCCACTTGAAGCCTGAGACGGGTGTCGCTCTTCCAATCAGGGTTCAGGGACGACATTAAATGGGTGAAGTCCTTGATCCTGGCCAGCTCTCTGTCCCTGATCTGTGAGGTCCGCTCCTTGAACTCCAGGTCAAACTGGGCATCCTCGCGCTCCTGCTTGCGCTTGAGGCACAGATCATCCAAAATTGGTGCCACTGGCTCTTGGGCCAGTGCAGCTCTGAAGGCCTGGTGAATAGGAGCCCCAGAGGCTGCGTTGGAATTGATCACCTCAATCAGACTTCTGTCTCCCGCCATGACTCTAGTGAAGACCCCCTCAGCCAGTTCTCTGAACTCAGCTGATACCTTGCCTCCCAGAATCATTAGGAGCCTGGAAAGGCCTCTAATGGTCATAGTCGGGGTCTCACGCTGGCCAGCACCAGGGAATTGAAGGTTGAGAACATCCCTCACAACCTCTTGTCTGAATTCACTACCCTTTTTGATGACATTGGAGAAGGTCTTCCTTGCATATGCACCATTGTCTGTCTTCTCACATGCAATGGTAAGGAAGTCATACACAGCATATCGCTCTTCCCCAGTTGGAACTTGCATGCCACGGACTCTGGCATCACTGGTAATCTTAAGCATGACAGAAGACATTTCAACTTGTTTGATATTGGAATCACCTAAGTATCCTTCCATTTCACAATTTTCTTTTTTTGAAAAAAAAACCATTTGAAACAGACAGGACTGGTTTGAATTTTAAACAGCTTCGCAAACGAGATCTGTCACGAATAATGAATTTTTCCTTATTGAATAAGGATGGCTTCGGGATACGCGCCCCATATCCCGAGACGTACATTCCTAATCCAACACTCCAGACATCCCATAAATACCCATGAATATAACCTAGCCTGATCGAGGCTGATCCCGCCAAAGAGAGGGAGAGAGAGAGAGAGGGAGAGGGGTTCTAAAAAATGCGCGATACAAACTATAAATAATTAAATATATCTTGCAAGCATCCATGGGCATATATGAAGGCAGCGAACCGTGTGGTTGCATCATTGAAACATATACTTACTGTCATCCATTTCAGACATCGCGTGTTGTCAGATGTCCTACCCACGGAGGGAATGCCACTCTTTTTGCAGTTGCCATAGCAGGACGGGAGGCAAGAAAATGGGAAGGGCCTAAGAATCCATATGCAGATCCGCCACGGAGCCCCCAACCGAATTGAACATGACTACACGCCTGTAAAACGCGCCAGAACCCGCCTGTCGCGCCCATCCAGCCCATCCAGCAATACGCGCGCCCCCACCTCAAACCCGCTCCATCTCGAGCGCCTTGCGAATCTTCCACAGCGCGTCCACGATGGCTGGAGAGAACGTGTCCCGCCTGTTCAAACCCCTCAGGCTTGTCGCGATGTCAGCCAGCAGGTTCAGGCCCGACACCATGCACACACCGACAAACAACTGGAACAGTAGACTGATCCAGTCCATCACCACACGCCCTGCCCTTGACCACCCTTAAATATACTAGCATAAAAACCTGTATTGCAGTAAGGAATGCCAAGTGGCTGCTTGGACCTCCCACAAGACAGTTTGTAAAAAAAAGTGAACTGTATCATGTAAGCATGGCCTACAACAGCAAGTCCCAGCACATGAAGACAGACAACACGCAAGCACCAGAGGCCACACCCGAGCCTGCAGAGCCCATCCAAGACCCCCTACCTACCAAATCCAAACCCAAGCGCAGACGCCACCCAGACGCCCCTGCCATTCAGACGGCGCCCTTCCGACGACTTGCACGGGAGATCACACACAGCATCAAGACGGACATGAAATGGGAGGCAAAGGCCCTGGAGGCCCTGCAGGTGGGGGTGGAGGGTTACCTGCTGGATCAGTTCCATAAGGCTGATCGCGTGAGGAAAATCTGCAAGGCTGAAACCCTCAGTCAGGATCACTGGACGCATACCTTGGAGGGGTAGGAGTTGACGATCCTCACGTCCTGCACGCCGTCCGGGCCCTGGAGCACCACCTCCTCCATGTTGGTCCGGATGACTGGCATGCGGCCGGCACCAGTGGCGACGTAGATCAGCTCGAGAAACTTGGTCACGTTGCGCATGAGCTTCTGGCTGATTCTCTGGCATGTGCTGTAAATGGATAGCTCCAGGGCGGGCGTGGAGTAGAGCATGGCTGCTGCGAACATGGAGACGCTGATGGTCTTCCCGAACCTAAAAAAAAATTAAAAATCATTATAAAAACGGTTTGGTTTGAATTCATAGGTGTCCAACCCCTGAGTTACTCCACTATGGACCCCCCACCATGCCCTGGAAACTTTATAGATTCCACCCGCCCCCGCGACTGGCCAGCGTACTGGCTAAGATCCGACGGTACTAAGCCAATAGGACAGCCCATAAACAACTGGACAAAGGATGTGCACCCATGGCAGTCTGACAAGCATGGATACTACATGGGAACGCACGGGCTGTTCTACAGGCACCCCAACGGGATCACATACAAGGCCAACGGAACTGACGAGTTCCCCCCCATCCAGTGACCTGCGTGGTGTGGAAACCAGGATCTCCTGGCTGAGATGGTCCCAGCCGTTCATTTCGAGTATCTTCTGGTGGTTCCTGGCAAATGAACCGGCTGGTTCCGTTTTCCAGAAGATTCGAGCACAGGCGCGGATGAAATGGTCGTGGAAGAGTCTCTGGTGGTAGCTGCGCTGCCACCCTTGTCTGTCCAGCGCCTCCAGGGCCTCCCTGTGTCAGTCACGAATCAGCCTAGGCAGCCAACGGGGGTTACAGGCATTTTTACCTACACAGACTCATTCGCTGAAACCCACTGCCAGACTTGAGTTCTGTAGACTTGTGTAGGTATGACTGGAGCGCATTCCTCTTCAGGACGGCAGGGCGGCTCTGTAGCTGCATCCTGTCGTACGCTGCAAACAGGCTGCTGTAGTCCACATGCATTTTTTAGTACTTTGAAATTGGTTTATATATGTTGGGACTGTTTGGACCATATCCTCGCACTATGTCCTCCACGCCAGTCACTGTGCTTAATGTAGAGCATAAGGTTGTTAACAAGGAGACTAAGCGTGCTGCAAATAAGGCTGCCTTGCGTAAGTGGATGGTGAGTGTCTGCGTGCGTAATCAGCATAACCTAGCGAGTAATGGAGGCCCCCTCAAATCCATCATTCGTAAATGTGCTGGGAAGGGGGCTAAAAAATGCTTGGCATCCCAGGCAAAGGCTAGGGGTCATCATGACCCCCTTACTGTCACTGAGCCTCGTTATGCTCCAAAGATATGGGACAACTCATCCGATGATGAGTAGGCTTTAAAGCCTCATGCCAATAGGCGTTTTTTAATAAATGATCATTGGCTTGATTTGTGTCAACTATAGTCTGTTATTAATTTGTCACTATGAAATGTTGGTCATTTTGAACAGTTGTGTTTTTAAAGGACTTGACTAAAAACTGACATAAATAAAATGAAAGTAAAAAAGTAAAAAAAAGTAAAAAAAGTAAAAAAAGTAAAAAAAAAGTAAAAAAAATTAAAAAAAGTAAAAAAAAAAAAGCAAAAAAAGC
>Ga0214257_1000134_pt1 | contig 33053 bp, 39 predicted proteins | sample TroBogypolimnion_23_FD_153095 | JGI IMG/M metagenome (GOLD analysis project Ga0214257, IMG submission 153095) | Freshwater microbial communities from Trout Bog Lake, WI - 18AUG2009 hypolimnion | ecosystem: Environmental > Aquatic > Freshwater > Lake > Hypolimnion/Profundal zone | place: Trout...
GACTGGAGGAGGAGCGACAGGCTGCTAAACTGTCCCGCCACAGACATGACGGGCACGCAACGGTACGGTGGGCCGAGGACGCTGGTCTCCTTGTACGAGCACGGATTCGCGTCAAAGGGCAGCATGACCTGGCCCTCTGCGCAGGGCGCGCACGCCACGCAAACATTGTCCGACATGGGCCCTCCGTCCTGCAGGTAGTAGCCGCTTCCGCATTTCAGGACGGTCTTGTTCACGCAGGACGGATAGGGCCTCGTGTTGAAAAAGTACTGCTGCCCCGCGATGCATGCCTGGCACGCATCGCCCTGGGCAGAGGCCACATACCCCGCCGTGCATGCCATGCATCCGCTGCTCGCCCATTGCGCGCTGACGAGTGGCCGTGTGCATGGCGAGCAGGCGGTCCGCCCCGCCGCGTTGGCGTACTTCCCTGGGGGGCATGCTGAGCATACGACACCCTGACCCATGCTGCTGGCGAAGCCTGGGAGGCACGGGAGGCACCGTCCCCCTCGCACCTCATTGCCTGGACCGCACGTCAAGGACGGCTGTACGGACGACGATGACGACGACGAGTTGCACCGGCTCGCGCCCGTGATACGGGCCAGGTCACATGCAAGGCACGCTGTGCTGCCCAGAGACGGGTTGTAGCTGCCCACGGAACAAGGCTTGCAATGCTGCTCGGGGGAGTCAAAGTAGTAGCCTGCCTTGCACGGCATGCACACAAAGACGGAGGGCACCCATACGAATCCCGGGGGGCATAGGTAGGTGGCCGGCCAGCCCGCCACACAGGCCGAGAACGAGCTTTCGCTGGGCGTGGGCACGGTCGGGGGCGGCACAGCGATGCTTATGGGCTCGCTCACGGTCTTCAAGAAAAAGACGCTTGGATTGTCGTCGTCTGTCCCACCCCCTGCGTCGGTTCTCGACACGAAGAGAGAGGTCAAGGACACCGACATATTCACAAAGTAGATGGCCTCCGTTTGCCCCCCCACATACAGGTCTGGATCCGGTGGGATCTGAATCTGCAGCGTGCTGTAGTCCACCAATGACGCATCCGCGCGCGCCCGGTTCCATAATTGCGTCATGTCGGTATTGCCCAGGACAATGCCGCCCGCGGGCAAGTCGCACACACACGTCTCCGACTGCAGCACGTACTGGCTGCACTCCACCCAAAAGCCGGGCAGTAACACGGGCAGGCGGCTCTGCATCAACGAGTTGAACATGAAGGGGGGCGGCGTCACTCTTTGCAGGCGGGACCAGAATCGGCTCTGGGCAGCCGTGTTGAGCAGCACAGCGTCCTTGGTGAGTGGCAAAATGAGGGTCTGAAGGCTCACATAATCCCTGGTGCCCATTGCCACCCCACCTGCCGCCTCACTCACGATATCCTGCCAGCTCAACCCCACGGCATCCGCGGCCACCATGGTGTCGATGAATTCGGAGCATGTGGATCGCTCCGCAGGCCACCAGCGGATCCTTGGGCACGGCACGCACGCCCCCGTTACCGCATCGTTGTACTGCCCCTCGGTGCATGGGGTGCAGGACTGGGCCCCGGGCATGGACGAGAGGCCCACGGGGCAAGCGGCACAGTGTTGGCCATCATCAAAAAAGCTGGACGCGCACCGCATATTCCCCCACCATACCACGCGCAGCGAGGTCTGATCGGCCACAAGTAGCATGTTGGGATTTGGGGCCTGGACCATGGGCCCTGGCTGTGTGAAGCGCGCGGTCTGGCGAGTGCTGCTGTCCACGCGTCCCGTGCCGTTCGGCTGGCCCACCACCCCCTGCTGTGGAATGAGCAGCATGTTCTCGCTGGACAGCACGAGGCTGCTGTTTTGATTCCACAGGGTCGTCATGTAGGGATTCCATGCTGACTCTTTGAGGGTCTGATACACCACAGCGACGGAAGTGGGCTGCAGCTGGAGGATGCTCTGGTTCCCGCGAACGGGGTCCTGCAGCATCACCCACACGAGGTCCGACGTAGGCAAGGAGTGCATGGCCATAATCATGGCGTCTGGTCGCCCTTGAAGCCATTGACGAACGCTGCCGTCCTTCTTCTTGACCTGAAAGATGGCATTGGTCGCAGCATCCCATACTACGACTGCAAACGAGGAGGTAAGACGAAGCCCTACCGTGATGGAGCCAGGGAGAAGCACCCATGAGCTTTTGGTGAGCATCATGGGCAGGGAGCTGAGGCACATGACGTGATCCTGATTCACGGCGGCGTACAGGACGCGCTGATCCCAGCTCAAGGCCAGACTTCTGACCATGCCAAATTCAGGCAGGAAAATCTGTGTAGAGCTCCCGCTCCTGTCCACCAAAATCAGCACCTGGAACGCGGCCACGTACACTGTGCCATTGTCCGCCACGGCCATATCCACGGGATGCACCCCGAGCACTGCAATGGTAAAGACGCTCAATTCCTGTGCCCACGGCACGCACGAGGCCCCGTTGTCTGGCAAATACGTGCCAGCAGAGCAGATGGGCAGGCATGTGGCGGAACCCTGCTCGGAGAATGTTCCCACAGCACAGGGCCTGCAGTCCTCGTCAGTCACGGAGCGGCTGGTATTGGGGGGGCATGGCACACACCCTTGTTTGGCCGAGGAAAAGGTGTACCCCGCCTTGGGGCACATGGGGACACATCCCCCGTTCGATGCCACAGTCCCGTTGGGGCACCAGCTCACGCACGCGGTCCGCTCTGGATTCTGCACCTGGCCTGGCGCACATGGCATGCAAAAAGCGCTCTGCGGCTCGGCGCTGATGGTGTGAGGGGGGCACGGCGTGCACGCTTCCTCGGCAGTCGCCTGTGCGAATACACCATAGGTTCCGGGGGGGCAAGGAATGAAGTTGCCCATGACATCCACATACCCGCCCATGGGCGCTGGCTGGCAATGGTCCGTCTCGACGTCCAGGACGGCGTAGCCCGGCGGGCATAGGCATCCCAGGTTCTTGATCCTCGAAAATCCCGTTTTCGCCGAGTCCAGCACATAGACCCCGTACGGTATGTCCAGGCTGATGGCTGTCAGGTCGGCTCCTCCCGCCGCCGAGAAGAGTGTCGTGCTTTGGAGTACAGAAGTCGCGTTGAGCATGAGGCGCTGGACGGCCTTGGATTCCACGGTATAGAGGTACGCCACGCCGGGAAGCGCCGCGTTGAATACAAACGCGAGGGATCGAAACGAGCGCCCCGCCTGCCATGTGGCGTTGGTGGATGCCAAGGCTGGCCATAGCCCAAACGAGACTCCGTCTTCCCATGCCAGCGCCCACCATATTTGCTCCTGTGGGTCAGAGTCTGCGGCCAAGGCCTGTGCGGTTCTAGGCAGGAGCTGGGAGCTGACCCACCCCTCTCGCTGGAGTTGGCAGAGCCGCGTGCCCGCGTCCAGCACCAGCGTCAAGCGCAGCGCGGGTATGCCCACAATGGCCTGAATCTGGGTAAAGCGTGCAAACAAGGGCGGCCCGTCCCTCATCATGTTGGGCTCATAGCAATTGCCTAGGACGATGTGAGCGGCAGCGGACAGGTTCAAGGCGAGCACGCAATTGTCCGTGGTGACCCATACCTGGTCCTCTACCGCCACCACGGTCTGTGGCGTGTGCCCTGGGATGAGGTACGTCAAAAACACCGACACCGTCATGTCATAGTAGTAGAGGTTGTTGCTCTGAAACGTGTAGATATCATTATTCACAACGGCGAGCTCGATTCGATTGGAGATGTACACAACCCCTCCCTCCGCCAGGCGCACGCCAGCCAACCATTGCTCAGGAAAGTAGTTCATGCCGGGGGGCGTGAGCATAATGACCTCGTTCACGGCCTGCTGCTGGTGCTGCAGAACAAAGAGCTGCGCTAGGCATACAAAAAAGAGGCCTCTTGACGTCATGCCTCAGAAAACAATGGCACACAGCAGCTTTAATAAACCACGACGGTTCAGGGAACACCCTCATTCTTGAACTTGGCTGAGCTGCTTCTGGAAGTCCGAAAACGACGGGCGGATCAGGGCCTCATTTCCAGGCTTCAAAATGGCGGCAAGAGGGGCAAGGGCAGGCACGGACGCGATGAGTGGGGTGATGGGGAGCGTGCCGTCATGAACCCACCGCGAGGCGGTATGAATGTGGTCATACTCTTCCTCTGAATCACTCCGTGAAGTGTGAATGTGCGTGCCGATCAACTCGATGCATTGGGGGCGAGGCGTTTGGCTGTAATCCACGATGCACAGCATGCAAGCGGCAAACTGAAAGATGGCGAGGTCCCCTGCGTTCTGCAATTGGCCGAGCGTCTTGGGGTTGTAAAAATGGGTCCCCAGATCCGTCTGGTTTGCAAAGGTGGAGGAGGGCTCCTCGCTGGGGAGGCACATGCCATAGTCGGCAAGCACAAAACGATTGTCCTGGGCACAGTAGAGCACATTCATGGGCTTAATATCCACGTTCACAAAGCGCCGCTCGACAAGCATAAACTCCATGGCGCTCGTCAGCTGGCGCGCAATGGTCCACCAAAGCTTGTACTCTTTGAGGCGCAAGAAGGGGCTGCTCGCGAGATAAAGCTGCCTCAGCAGCCCCTGCAGCGTCTCGTCGCACGGCTCGCTGAAAATCAGGGGCACTGTGCCCTCCGCAATTTGAAAATGCAAGAGTCGGTGCATGTGCTTGTACCCCGGGTGCCCTTGGATCTTGAGCATTTCCTGCTGGAGGGCAAAGTACTCTTGGTGATTTTCGGCGACGCTGTCGGTCTTGAGCGTCACCCAGTGTTCGCCTTGGCGCGTATAGGTGGTGAACAGGACGGGCTCCATCATACGCTCGAAATTCGTAAACTCCTGGTTATAGTTTTCCACCACCTTTTCCATCTCGGGCACCGCCTTCTTTGCAATGGAGTTGTCTTGGAGCTCCTGCGCCAGGGGCATCTTCACCACGACATTCGTGGTCTGTTGGAGGAGGGTGCACGTGTAGGTTTTGCCGTAGGTGCCCTCCCCCAGCTTCTTTCCGAGGTGAATATCGCCCAGGCTCAAAAAGATCGGCGCCTCCTCCACAAGCGCACTGTCGCTGTACTGGCGGAGCATGTCGGGAATTCTTGGATCCGTCCATAGGTCTGTTTCGGCGGATAGAACGTCCTGGTTGCTTGCATGCACAGTGATACGCGTAAACGCCCTCCCTGTCCCTCGACACGTTTCTGGCCTCATAGTCCCATCATCGTCATTGTCCAGCGTCTATATATACTTGTATTGTGCTGGCCTCGGATGAAACGCCGTCGGCCTTGGCCTCCTGCAAGGTCTGAATCTGGGCCATGCGCGATTCCCGCATGATCCTCAGCTTTTCTTGCAAAAGGGGCCCCAAACGCGCATGAAACGCCTCCACGTCAATGGGCTCCGTTTTCTCGAGAAAGTGGTAGAGCTCGGCCTGAACCTGATGGTACTTGTCCAAGGTAGCGTTGAGTTCAGAGAGGATGACGTCCTGCACCCCTTCCGTTTTGTCCGATTCTTTCAGTGCTTGGAGCAGTTCCTGGCGCTTCGTATCCACCTCTGCCAAGAGCGACTGCATGGAGGCGTGGAGGCGCTCCACGTTGCTTTTGTATTGCAGATGACAGGCCTTGCCCCGGGGCAGGGGCAGAGTCTCTACAGGGCATCGATAATCAAATCGTTTTCGAATGTACTCCATCTCGTAATTTTCGTCGTTGTGATGCATCGCGAGCTCCCTATTGATCCTTTTCAAGAGCGGGGTGGAGGGCAACCGCTGCTGCTTATGGCGTTTTAGATAGAGGGCCTTGAGCTTGGTCTCGAGGGCTGATATCTCTAAGCCAGGAGAATCCATGTATATCTTCACTTGACAATGATGGGCCCCGGTGATTTATATATAGTCCATGTCATGTACTATGTATGGGGCACTGTGCGCGTAGGAAAACCGCTCTGCATGCTCGCATTGGAATTGGAGAGGTCGACCCCCCAGGCCACAACGGCCACGGCAGGGCCAGGAGGAGGAGGGCCCGGGAGGACGGACTGGGGTGTCTCCACAAGAAGAACACAGACGAGCGGCGAGGGATGGTCGAATCTCGGGGCGTAGTTGGGGGCACAGACCACGGTGCAGTTTCCGGGTCCAGCGAGGGTCTTGGACCGGTCGAGAGGCCACTGGCACAGGGTGCATTGCAGCTCGCCCCCGGCGCAGAAGCCCTGGTACCCCAAGGGGCAGCCGGAGATGTCGCACGGCACACATGTGCGGTTGGAGTCGCTGACGTACATCCATCCGCTGATGCAGGTGGTTTGGCATCCCTGAAGAAACATGGCGCCAAGCGCAAGAGGGGGACACGGGATGCACGAGGGCAGGCGTTCCCTGTCCGCAGGGGAGTAGCAATCGGAGCTGAGCTGCAGCCCTGGCCCGCATACCTGTTGGGAGCACAGTTGGCACGTCCTATCCGTCTGGGCGTAGCCCTGTGCGCAGCGGGTAAGGCAGAGCCCAGGGCTGTAAAACTCCTGATGGTTCTGAAAGGGGAGGGTGGGGCATGGTCTGCAGTACGTGTCATTGTGGCGCGTGCAGAGGACCCTCTCCTCATCGAGAGCGCAGTCTGGCTGAGAGCACTGGTGACAGATGCCGCCGTCGTCGTTTTGGAGTAGGGAGAAGGCGTAGCCCTCCTCGCAGCCCGGGACGCAGTCGAGAAAGGTGTCGGTGCTGTACCACACCTGTTTTCCAGAGGGTTTAGGAATGACCCAGCAAGGAGAAAAAGGCAAAGACCTGCATGGGCTGCAGTAGGTGGGGATCCTTGACGAGGGTGCATGGAGCGCAGTAAAATTGCAGGCCACAGGGCTGGAGGACTTCGCCTGGGGCGCAGGTGCCTGTGCGGAAGCAAGAGACACAGGACCCCCTGAGCAGCTGAAATCCCGGCTTCTTGCAATCCCACGGGCATCCCTTGCTATCGCCGATGCTGGGGCTGTTGCCTGTAAAGACGGCGTTGGGATCCGGAGGGGGGTCACAGGGCGCATAGGCATGGCCTATGCCATCCTGGCAGGGCTGGATGTAGTAGCCAAAGGTGGGAGGGGCAATGAGGCTGTTGAGGCTGTGCTGGCAGTCGATGCACTGCTGATCGCAGGTTCCATTCATCAGCGGCACCTTGCAGTAATAGTCGGGCTCGCTCTGGTTTGTAGGATCGCGTCTGCAGATCCAGTGGCAGCCTGGCAGGGTGAAGACCACCTGCTCCTCATCATAATGTCAGGCAGCTGCAGCATACGCGAAAAGCAAAAAGAACCTGCTGCGGATTGTTGTAGGCCCCACACTCGCACGGCACGCAACCGATCTTGAGCTGATCCATTCCGTAGGAGAAGGGATCGTACACTGGATCGGCAAAGGTGAGGGCCTGGGATGTGGAGATGCTCGGGCCACACAGATTGAGGCTGGAGAGCCTGTACTTGGCCTTGACAGGCAAATTATTGGCGTCCAGCGTGATGTTAAACGCGCGAAAGCCGAGGGGGCAGGCCGACCCGCAGGCGGTGCAGCGAGAGTAGAGGTCGTCCTGGTACTGCCCTGCAGGGCACTGCCTGCACCCCCTATTCACATAGCTGCACTGCTCGTAGGGCAAGGTTTGGTAGGGGTTGGAGATGCAGTCGCACGAGATCAGGTTGTTCTGCATCCAGGCGCCTCGGAGTAGGAGGGGTACCTTTCATGCGAGTATTCATAGTCAGTCGAAGGGTATTTAAGCAGACTTTAAGGCATTAAAAGGGATGATTGAGGCATTAGAGAATGTGATGGCAGAGCTCAAGGGCCTGCACCCAGCAGGTCTTTATGGATATGCGTACGGGATCTTCAAAGGGCATGCAGAGGATGCTGTGGAGAGGCTGCAGACAGCAGATTTCATGGATGATCCTACATGGATGAATTTAGGGCATCAACTACACGCCTTATCCGAGCTATGTGCTGAGGGAAGTTTTTTCTACAACAAGATGCCTGGGCTCTTTGGGTGTTTGCATGAAGCCATCGTGGCCAGCCTGAACGCGGGGTGGGAGGCAGTGCATCCTGTGGACAGGAGGCACCACCTCCTTGAGTTGATGCATGCCATTGGAGATGGATTTGTGGCTTTGAGAAAGGAGGAGATTGTGCCCAGGCTGGGGAGCGGGGGCTACGATGTCATGCTGAGGATCGGACAGCACTTGCAGGGCGCACGCTAAAACCTGCAGAAAGTCGGTGTAGGTGATGCGGGCGCACCAGGGCTGGCTGTACGGAGGGGGCACAGGAAATTGAAGCAGGCCCTCCATCAGCACCGACAAGGGCCATCCGCATTGGGGCAGGCAGGGCTCGCCCAGGATGTCGCAATCCCAATAGCCTGTGCGCTCAATGAGGCACGCGGAGCTGCAGCCGTCGCCCGAGACCTTATTTCCGTCGTCGCAGTCCTCGCCTGGATTGAGCATGTAGTTGCCGCATCCAGTGGAAGTGGAGGAGGGGAAGCCATAGAGTCCTACGTGGCGAACGATGGCAAGCTCGGAGCTTGGATTCGTGAGGTTGGACCCGCAGCGGCCCAGGACATACGTGTTGGTGCTTGGGGACAGCGTGAAGAGGCGCGAGCCGTTGTTTGGGGAGAAGTAATAGTAGTCTCTGGCTCTTGGCTTGAGGGTGGGTACCTGCTCCAGATTGATGCACCGCTGATTGCACGTCAGATCCGCGTTGGAGGGGCCCCTGTCGCCTTACCACATATATCACAATGATTCGTTCAGCTGCTAGGGCATAGAAGCACTGACCTGTAGAAAAGGGCAGGTATGCACGCGTAGGTGCACCCTGATGTGTAGACGTGGAGCGTGGCGTTGAAACCCTTTGCGTTGCATGGCGCACAGGTATTCTGCTCGCTGTGCGTCAGTGCGGATCATCATTCGCTTTCTTTCAAAAGGCTAAACTAGCCTGAACAATCGAGTAGCCAGGAGCGCAGGCCCAGGGGCATATGCCGCTCGCGTTGCCGCTCGCCGTGTAGCTCAGGAGGTCTGAGGCAGGGATGTTGAGGCAGTGCAGAAAGACAGCGCAGTTGAGCGGGCTGCGGTACATGCCTGCCGAGTCTATGCGTCACAGCAGTAGAACTGTGTGGGGGGAAGGAAGCAAGGCATGACCTATAGGGACGGGGAGCAGCGAGCAAGGCCTGCATCCGCCCGCGGTGTAGGGGTTGGTCCCCGCAGCGTACGAGACGGACTGATTGCACATGGCGCCGCAGCCCGAGATATTGGGCTTGTAGATGGCCCACGGGGCCAGCGCGTGGTCGATGTCCGTGCATGGGACACAGACGCTCCGATTGAGGACGGACTGCATGCCAGAGGGGCACGGCTGGCAGCTCCCTGCGCCCTGCAGCCTCTTGAACGTGTTGAGGGGGCACTGCAAGCAGCGATTGGACACATCAGCGAAGAAGCCCACGGGGCAAGGGGTGCACTCTTCGGAGGCGGCGGTCTTGAGCACATAGCCCGGGTCGCAGGGACGGCAGACAAGGCCTCCTGGGGGCAAAAAGAACTGCGACGGGCACGGCACGCATTGATTCGCCACCGCCTTGGCCCTGCCCCCGCACTCGACACAGCCCTGCCTTGAGGAGGGCATCACCACGGCGTTGGAGGTAAACCCCAGGCTGGTGCACGGCTTGCATATGCCCTTGCCATCCGTAAACGTGCCCACAGGGCACGGGACACAATTGGGCTGCGTGTAGGTGGGATTGTCAAAGGTGTAGCCTGGAGCGCAGTTTTTCAGGCACTGCTGCTGCTGCGTGTGGGTGGTGGCGGACGTGAATGTGAGGATGGTGTACCCGTCCCTGCACGTGAAGCAGCAGTCTGCAAACTCCCCGGCGCTTTGGTTGCAGGGTCTGGAGATGGGCGTCGAGCTTGTGATTGAAAACTGCTGTGCCAGGCACGGCGAGCAAATGCCAGGGGACGCTGAACTCCACTTGCCCCACGTGGAAAACTGGTACGTATTCGAGGGGAAAATGCAGTCCATGATGGTCTGGGTATGCGACACGGAATTGAGGATCCTGCCTCCTGCGAGGGCTGGCGACATGGCGTACAAGAGGCCCTGAAGCAGAGCGGGGGAGGAGGGCTGTCCGAGGGTGCGCAGCTCGTTGGCCGTAAACTGCATCATGCAGTCAAAGGCAGTGTCCTCCACGATCGACGTGATGTAGATGTACGGCTGTTGGCATAAACCGGTGACCATGGCCTTCCAGTTGACGGAGATGGTAAAGATGGGAGGCCTACACCCTGTGGTGAGCACCCCCCATAGGCCCATTCCCCCCACCTGCACGAGCTTGGACTGGATGGCCTTGGGGAATACAATGTAGTCCTCGAACCCAAGGAACCCTTGCTGCCGTGGGAAGGTCACATATTAGTTCATTCTACCATCTTGGGGCCAAGCATAATACCTGTGAAAACTGGATGGGCTGATTGAAAAGGGCTTGTGGAAGCTGGTACAGGGGGTGCACCTGCCAGATATGCTTTAGGATGCTGTTCTCAAATCGGATGGCTGAGAAGCACCTCATTATCATCGTATTGACTGGGACGCTGGAGGTACACAGAGGTCCAAGCCGTGGTTCGGAGGGTTTTGGCCACAAAGTCGTGCCGGATCGTTAGGTCGTACATGAGATTGATGACCTGGGAGGTGTAGGACGGAGGCGGGTTGCTGTAGTCTTGGTATGTGGTGGGCAGAGTTGGCGGCCAGTGCACCGTCAGGCCGACGCCCTTGGCTGCGTTTTGAATGTTGTTGTAGATGTTGTTGCAGTTGGCATGAACCCCCCCAACATCTGCATTCGTGTTGAGCCCATAGATTTTACCCCATCCATTGAACAAGGTGTTTACACCATTATACTGATCACAATTATCAGGCATGGTCAAGGACTCTGCGCTCAGCCCAGCGCTGTACAGAAAACGAATGTAGGCAGTATAGGCAGGAGGGGGCGAGGCCAGCGCCGCGTTGGTGGTATCGCAAATGCGAATGTCGGTGCAGCTGGTCATGTGGAGGAGGAGCAAGGGGAGGAGGAGACGACGCCCCATTGACTATTTACGTTGGTGATTTGTATTTAAGTACGGCAGCGGTGCAGGTGCAGCTGTATGAAGCGCACCTTTTCAGATACCCTTATGGAATATGACTCGTTAGCCACGTTCAATACCAATAAACCGCAGACAGAGCCCACAGAGTATTGGAAACAAATGGCGACTCAGATCGAAATGCACAACAAGCAGGCCTATCATCATCTTACTCAAGAGGAAGGGGATGTACTAGCAGATGCATCATGATCATCATAAACCTAAGTTTAAATATCAGTGCATGGCATGAACGCGGTGAAGAGCGGAGAGGAGCAGTTCCTGGTCACCATACACCTCTTCGGGCGCGCGATTGGTTTCCATGGAGATGACGCAGATGGTTTGGTAGAAGCACGTGATGAGCTTGAGGAAAACAGCCTGCCGCTCTTCCAAGACCGGGATTTGGTCCTGGGTAGGGTAGTCAAGCGGTGCAATCTCCACCAAGTCACGGATGCTGGCCTCGAGTTCGGCATGGGATTGCATCTTGTTGAGCCTGAGATCGTGAATGGCGCATTGAAGCATCTCATGATAATGTTGCATGATGAGTGTGAGGGAGGGCTCTTCGTCCCTCTCTTCCTCGTCCCACCCCCATGCGCACACCTCTTGTTCGAATCGCTCGATTTCAGCGTCCCGTTTTGCTTTTTCATCCGAATCGGCTCTTGAAAACAGAGCCCGGCCAGTCGCCTTTGGCCTTTCCACAGAGGCGCTCCGAGTCCTCGCGCCTGGCGCAGCTGCCTCTTTACTCGGTGCTGCTCTCTCCTTGCTTTGGCTTTGACTCCGCGGCGATTTGCCTCGGCTCTTGCTATTGCTCCTTTTACCTTGGCTGCTGCTCCGAGTCGTTTTGCTTTGGCTCTTTTGGTTGTTGGTGTTCTGTGTCTTTTGACTTGGGGTTTTTTGGCTGCTGTTCTGTGTCTTTTTGCTTCGGCTCTGGCTCCGGCTCTTCCTTCGGCTTTGGCTCTGGCTTCGGCTTCGGCTTCTGCTTCGGCTGTTGTCCTGTGGCTTTTGACCGGTTGAGCTCTGGCTGATGTCCTGTGTTTTCTTGCTCTGGCTTCGGCTTCTGCCTCGCTTGTTGTCCTGTGGCGTTTGAGCGGTTGAGCTCTGGCTGATGTCCTGTGTTTTTTTGCTTCGGATTTGGCTTTGGCTTCGGCTTCGGCTTCTGCTTCGGCTTCGGCTTTGGCTACTGTCCTGTGCCTTTTTGCTTCGCTGGCTTTTGATAGGTGCCTTTTGGCTTTGGCTCTGGGCACTACTGTCCTGTGTCTTTTTGGTTTGGCTCTGTGACTTTTTGCTTCGGCTTTGGCTTCGGCTGCTGCCTCTTGCCCTACTCTTGCTTCGGCTTTGGCTCCTGCTGCTGCCTCTTGCCCTACTCGTGCTTCGGCTTTGGCTTTGGCTGCTAGCTCTGCTGTCTTTGCTGGGTTTTCGGCTACTGGTTCTCTTGCCAGTCAACGGGGGTACCTCCTCCTCAGGCTGGTCTATTTTTGATGACGGCTTACTTTCAGGCTTCTCCTTACTACGGGTTTGGGAGGAGGGGGGCGCTTTCTTTTTCGCGTTTGGCTTGGGAGAAGAGCTCTCCTGATCATCACTATCTTGTGGAGATGGTGGTGCGTCAGTATTGGACGAGGATGCAATAGACTTTCTGGCGGTGGATCGGCCGCGACCCCCCACCATGGCGGATTGGAGTTCCATGCGCAGTGACTCCATTTCCTCGATCTGGTCCTCATCATCCTCTTGCTTTTGGGTCAATGTCTTTAAAAATTCTTCTTTGGCCTTTTGCATATCATGGGCATGCGAGTGCATGCGCCCCTCTAATTTTCTCTCCATGCTGTCAATGACATGCAGCAGGTCCTGGTGCTCCTTGGCCAATTGCCCTTTCAGTTGATCAGAGAATTCTTCGACGTTTTTGATCTTTTCCTTGAGTTTTTGATCCACGCGTTTCACAAACGCCTTATACTTGCCGTCTCGCTTCTCATTATCGTGCTGGATGGTGTCAAGGCTCCTTTGCAAAGCCTGGATCTCAGATTTCATGTCCTGCATCGATTGGTCGTCCAAGCTGAAGCGTACGTGTGCACCAGCATCTTCTGCTGCCTTCTTTTCCTTGTTTGCTATTTCTGGCTCTTTACCTGCCTGCTCCTCCTTGGCATGGGCTTTCGGTTTTTCGGGCCCCTTTTTAGTATCCAAGCTGCTGCTGCTGCTGCTGCTGCTGCTGCTGCTGCTGCTGCTGCTACGGCTGTGGCTGCGGCTGCGACTGCGGCTGCGGCTTCTGGGCCTTTTTTCTCTCGCATGCGCTTGGTTCTCGTCCTTGGATTGAGGAGGCTTTTCTGTAGTGGTTGACGTGTGTAATTGCACAACCTTTTCCTGATCCACCTTGAATAGTGCACGTTTCATCGAATGGATCCTGATGCTACTACCGACTTATATACATGCCCCTCATCTTAATATGGGTAGGCCCATGAGTAATAAAAGAAAGGACGCAAACAGGTAGTAAACTGTGGTCATATCGATTGGATCATGCTTTCTACTCCTGTCATTATTTTCGTGGTTTGGCACATGGATAAGCGAATACAAGTAGATGAAGATGACAGTGGCTGCCACGATGAGGGCAGACTTAAAAATGATCTTACCGTTTGACATATCCATCCTATGCGCATCACGTCCTTTATATTACCCTATGCGTCTATGGTGGAGATGATGCATCCTGGTCTAGCCCCCTTTTTCACCAGCGACACCTCGCGAATGACCTTGGAGAGGGGCTTGAAGTTGTAGGACATTTTCTGCGTGTATCCAACGGATAGCTCGTTCAATTTCCTCTTCTTGACATATTCAGCAGCGACAGCGCCGCCTGGTTTCTTGACGTCGATCTCCGCTAGAGCATACATGCTGCCATTCGGTCCTGTCCATGCAGAAAGGATGGTGCCCACCTGCTGCGTGCAGTGCTCCACCAAGAGCGGGGTGCCTCCTAGCTTGGCGGCATGCGCCGTCATGTCATCGTTGACGCTGAAATACACGCCGCTGTACTCTGGATCGGTGACGGGGGGAGGATTGATACATCCACAGAAGAGCATGCTGCTTCCAATGAGGCTGAAGGGACATGATATATGCTTGGCACCCTTAGGGAGGCAAAACAGGCTTGGACTTGTAGTAAGATGGCTTAGGCTTACCTTCCCCTGAACGTCTCCTCCATTTTTTTTTTTTTACGGATTTTTTTTTTTGAAATGGGTTTTAAATATTCCCGGAAATAGAACTTCCGATGCCCATAAATATCCCTGAAAAGTTTCGGATTTTGGGGATGGAGGAGGAAGAGGCGTTCTCCCGAAGACCCGGCAGTAGCGGCAGCAGCCAATGCGGTAGCGAGGGGGCTGAGAATCATGATGAGATGGAGGAGGGGTATGGAATGGAGGAAGTGGAGGAGGCAGTGGCTTGTACGAGTGCTGTGGTGATGGACCATGCCTTTGTGAAGGCGTTGAGGGACTTGGACTTGGAGAGGGAGGAGGAAGGCTTTGTGGATTTTATGGTGATCGATATCCAGGTACAGCAAGACAAGACGCACGGGACGTGTGTCGTGCTCTTTGGGCGATGTGCGGACGGCAGGAGCCTTCATCTGACCCTGCATGGGTGGTACCCTTCCATGTATGTGGAGGCGCCGGAAGGTTGGATCGATTCGCCTGCGAATCACGAGTGCGTGTGCTTGGCCATGCGTGAAGCGCTCGCTTCCGTCCTGGAGGGAGACAAGGCACTGCAGAAGCTGCTGTATACTGAACCCTTTCACATGCCCATTGTGTCGATGGAGCTTGTGGTGGGGACGGATATCATGGGGTTTAGGCCGACGAAGGCGGGGCAGTTGTTTTTGAAGCAGAGGGTGATATCCCCGCGATTCATGAAGCCGCTCCGAGAGTGCTGGGAAGGGGGCTACCGCATCAATGAAGACACCTTCATGAAGGAGGGCCACTCGATCCACATAAGTGCAGGAGGGATTCCAGAGGTGGTGGCCGGGGCCAGGAAGACGCCCACCTTCAACTCCAATCTGGACCCGATCCTGCAGTTTATGGTAGACAAGGAGCTGCATGGCTGCCAATGGTGCAGGGTCGCCCTCCCTTCTTCCTCCATTTCGTGTGAGCAGCAGCGGTTCTGCGATCTTCAGGTAGTATGTTTGATTCTTCGGTATACTATGCATGATGTTGATGTGACGAGCACTTCAGGTGCGCGAGTGTCATATGGATCAGTTGCGAGTGTTGAGCCTGGAGGAGAAATCGGATCTTGGGCCTCTACGAATCCTCTCCTTCGATTTGGAGGCGGCAGGACGGCGCGGCGTATTCCCTGATCCAATGGTGGACCCCGTCATCCAGATTTCGATTCAATTTGAGCCGAGGAAACGGCCTGTCCTTCTCAGCTTCAAGGAGTGCAGCCCTATTCCCGACGCCGATGTCTTTTCGTTTGAGAAGGAGGAGAGCCTGCTTCTGGCATTCCGCGACTGTGTTTTAGGCTTTGACCCGGATTTTCTGACGGGGTACAACATTTGCAATTTCGACATGGAGTACCTCCAAAAGCGGTCGGTGGCACTCGGCATTGAAAAGCAGTTTGCCATGATGACAAGGGTAGAGCATGTGGGCTTGAAGGTGAAGGAGCTGTATTTTCAGTCCGCTCAGGTATTTTCTTATAGCAGTTCCCCCAGTTTTGCTCTTTGACATGGAGAATGGGCAGGTGGGAAAACGAAAGTGCAATCGTGTCTCCTGCGCTGGACGCGGGGTCCTGGATGTCTACTTATGGATGCTTAACAACTTCAAGCTGGACGAGTACAAGCTGGATGCTGTGTGCAAGGTGTTTTTGAAGGGGGAGGGCATGGCCAAGGAGGATCTTCATTTTACGGAAATTTCGCCCAAGTGGCACAGCGGTTCTTGTTGCCCCTTTCTTTTTGTTGTTGTTGTTGTTGGCAGAGGAAGAATGACTGCCAAATAATATATGATGCTGCAGGCCCCCTTGGCCGGAAAGAGCTTGGAATCTATTGTCTCAAGGATGCAGAGCTGCCGCTGGAGTTGATGAAGTCGCTCAGCATTCCATCCAATGCAGTGGAGCGGGCACGTGTGACGGGGCTTCCTGTGGAATGGGTTTTGAATCGTGGGATTCTGATCCGCTTTACAAGCCTCCTCATGCGCGAGGCTCGCCTGAAGGGCTTTCTGCTTCCCCATATCCCTTCGGATTCCCCCTTGAGGCATAATCAGGGCAAGTTCATGGGGGCCACGGTGCTGTCGGTGAAACGAGGCTTTTGGGATCGTGTTGTGGTGCTTGACTTTTCCGCCATGTACCCTTCCCAAATTATCGCTGAAAACCTTTGCTACAGCACCTTTTGCGTGGACAAGGCAGAGGATAGGCACATGAAGCACAGGCCCCTCCATTTCCAAGGGCATCGCTTCGTCTCTGAGGAAGACAGGTCTCCCTTCTCTTTCTATATACCATAAGGTGATTGCTGAAAGGGGGGAGGAGGGGCAGGAAGGGCGTCATTCCCTGCATCCTGGAAAAGATGCTTGCGCAACGGAAGATTGCCAAGGGCGCCTTTGCGGCAGAGACGGACCCTATGAAGAAGATGGTCCTCAAGGCGCGCGAGATGAGCTGCAAGCTGGTGTGCAATGGGTTCTATGGCGCCCTGGGATGCGCCAACGCCCATATCCCTTTGCGTCCGATTGCCGAGACGACGACGGGCTTGGGGAGAAAGGACATTGAGGAGGTGAAGCGGCTCGCGGAGGGCTATTTCACCATGGAGAATGGGTACGAGGAGAATGGGGAGGTGGTGTGCGGGGACACGGACTCGGTGTTCATCCGGATTCCCAACAAGCGGGGGCGGGAGCCCTTGACGATTGCAGAGACCATGGAGGAGGCGAAGCGGTTTGCGGAGTTGGTGAACAGCCGGATGAAGCGGCCCAAGAGCATCGAGTTTGAAAAGGTTTATGAGAACCTTTTGCTGATGAAGAAGAAGCGTTATATTGGCAACAAGTATGAAAAGGCCACGGATGCCCCGAAAGTCGACATTAAGGGCATCGAATGCGTGCGGAGGGATGGTTCGCCCCTGATTCGCAATCTGGTTCTGAAACTGGCCGAACACCTTGCCAAGACGGCCAATGTGGAGGAAGGCGCCCTCATGGTGAGAAACAAGGTCAGGGAGGTTATGATGGTGAGTGTTTTGTCGTTTGGATGCTGTTTTGCTGAGGGGCTGATGAGGGAAGCTCAGAATAAGGTTGGGCTGGAGGAGTATGCCATCCAAAAGGTTTTGAGGAAGAGCATCCAGGACTGCTCTCAGCCAATGACGTCTGCGGAGCTTTCTGAAATTCGGAGGCAAATTGAGAGCCCCTATGCGGACGGAACGCATCCCCTCACTGAAAACGAGCTGGATGAGGCCCTTCGCGCTGGAGTCAAAATACCGTGGAAGATTGTACAGAAGCTGCCGCATGTCTCTGTGGCGTGGAAGATGCGCGTCAAGGTCTGTCATTCTTGCCCCCAACGCATCCACCAAGACTGACGCGGGCGCAGGATCCAGGAAGCGCTCCGGTCCTCGGCGAACGGGTCAAGTATATTATCACCATGAATGCAGAGCGCCAGATCACAGCCAAAGCAGAGCCCTTCAGTCACTGTGGACCAGGGATGCTTGTGGATCGGCATTTCTATCTGGCGGCGCTTCGCAAGGCGGTGGACGGGATTTTCCTTCCCATTATTGAACAGAGGATGCAGCTTGGGGCCGAGGTATCACTCTTTTCTGTTGTTGTTGTATGGGGGGTTGAGAACAACAAGGTTTTCTTGCAGAGCGCAACGACGAGCAGCAACCAGAAAAGCAGCAAAGATCATCTAAAGCACAAGGAAAAGTTTGCCTCCTCCATTTTCAACGCGCAAGTCAAGAGGGAGTCGGAGCGAATGCTGTGGTCGGATATGTTGGAGGGGAGGCTCACCACTGAGGTCTCTCCATCTGTTCTGCTTCCTAGTTCAATGCAAGTGAGGTTGTCTTTTGGTGGGCAGGATAAGGAATTGCGAGACAAGGAGCGCAGAGAAGCCCCCATCATGAAGGCTTTTTTTACAAAGGCTGCTCCCATGACACCCCCTCCTGTCAAGAAGAACAAGAAGTCGGGCAAGATCATTCGAAATGACGCTGAGGTGGCACAGATGAGCCATCTGAAGGTGCAGAAGGAGATGGATATCTCGGATAAAAAGCGCAAGAGCAAGGAGGAAAGCCCTCTTCTGAAAGCCTTTGCCAAGCAGGCCCTGTCTTCCAAGAAAAAATAAAAACGATGGGCCCTGCCCTGTTCCTCATGGTTTAATATGTGCATGATGACCAGGTTTCAATTTGGCATGTTTCTGAAACTGTTCTTTGAAAATAAGTTCTAGATTCCGCTTTGCAAGCACCTTCATTTGATCCAGCCTCAGATGCAAATCGCGATGAGCAGTGGTTGTGGTCACTTCTATGGTATCAAGCCTCTTTCTTAAGGTTTCAATTTCTTGGAAGAGCATGCTTGCCACAGCGCCACCCCCCGCCATCATCATGATGAAATAGGCAAATAGCCCCTTCATTTCCTGCAGCATATGGCAATAAGTCAAGTGCTATCATGTTGCTATCCATGTATATATATGCCTATTGTAGGTCTTGGGGGGGATGAAGCCCGTCATATCCGGCGTACCGCAAGCGGTCTTGCAAACCGTTCTGCTTCTGTTGCTGACGGTCCTGGTGTGTGTGTTTTATGAGCGAGGGAGGCAGTCGGACCTGGCACTCGCCCATCTTGAGACTTGGTCTGTGACGGCTGTCCCCTGTGAGGTGGGGGAGGAGGACTGCATGGAGTGCAGGGGCGGCACAGCCGCTGCCAAGAAGGCTGCTAGCTGCCCCTTTGCCGAGGAGTATCTGTTCTATACGCACGAAGGGCCCACATCCCTGTGCAACCTCGTAGGGCAGGCTCCCGAATACGAGCGAAGGGTTCTGGCTAGCATGGACGGGCTTTTCGCCGGGGTCAGCGTCCCCTTCCTCCTGCTCGTTGCGCAGCTGATCTCGACTGCGTTTTACATGGGATACGTAAGGCAAGAGGACGCGGTAGAGCCTGTCAGCCCGCATCACAGCAATAATCTGCAAAAGACCATTAAGCGGATCTCGCTTGTCGTTCAATTCATTTTTGCAGGTAATTCGAGACTAAGGTTTTTGGCGTTTACAGGCTGACGGGAATGCGGTGAGGCGCAGGGTGTTTCCTCTTCATACAAAATACGTGGAAGATTCCTGGCAACAATCTGCTGCTGGCAGAGTTGCTGCTCCTCTTTTGCCTTCTTTACATTTCGTTCCACCCCTCGTCGCACTATGCGGATCATGCCAAGCATCACTACATTCCCAAACGTTTTTTGGAATTTGCGTTGACCACGCCCCTCCTGTCGGTAGCCTCAGCCTCCGCGTGCGGGCTGACGGATGTTATGGATACCAATTGGATTTTTTTCACCTCCCTCTTCATGCATCTCTTTATTCTTTGCATCGAATTCCATAATCACAAAAAGGCAGTGCAGAGCATAGCGCATGACCAGGCCGACATGCAAGCCAGCGCCGTGCTCCTCATCAGCGCGTGGCTCTGTGCTGTGGCATACCTGATCGAACAGATTTCCCTTCTGCAACGTGCAGCCGCTATGCAGCAGCGCCCGTGGGCCATAGCCGCGTCCTCCTTGATCATGGTGTACCAGGTGATCTATTTGGCCCTGATCACAAGTTCGCGTTTCGGGCTGCTGAGCGCCCAAAACTCTGTCGTGCTCATGGATGGCTTGGGCCTCGTGCAAAAGTACACGGTGTCGTTGACGCTCATGGGCGGCGCCATTGCGATTCTCGAGCCTTAGCTTTGCCAAAAAAAAAATTAAAAATTAAAAATTAAAAATATTTTGCTTTTTTCGTTTTACCTGAAATAGAAATTTCCAAGCCAATAAAACGTCAGAAATTGAGTGTGAAAATCACAAACCAAATGCCAAAGAGCAGAAGTGCCATTGCTCTGTTTTTCTTCACAACCTCGAATTCGGGAAATGTGTTTGAGCCTGAGAACCTCTTTTACCTGCTTCCCAATTCGGTCTACTGGTGTTTTGAAGAGACTACAGGCAGGCAGTTTTTCCTCCTCCGGCTCATGTTTGGGCGCAGTTATGAGGATGTGGAGCTCTTCATGCAGGAGCTCATGCTGGGCCATCCCCTCATGATTGATCAACACGTTATTATTGAGCGGACTCAGTGGCACCTCATCGCAGGGAAGAGCAAGGATATCATCGACAGGCCCAGTGGAAAGGTGTGGAACCTCAACGAGCAATGCAAGGCCTCTCCCTTTAAGACAGCCGAGGCATACTTTGCGTGGATCATGACCAAGGTCATATGGCATTTTAATTTTTTTTTTTTTTTTGGAAAATTGTATATTGAGACTTGGAGGAGGCAGGACATGATGCCTTTTAGGTCGCACACCACGGACAAGTTGATGTGGGACGACGCAAGGAAGCAAGAGGCCATCCGCAAGCTGAAGAGGATCTACTTGGAGCCCTGACTTACTACTACAACTAGCCAGTCTTCGATGAAGAGGATGGGCTGCAGTATGATTTCGGCACAGACTGTGGCGGCCGATGCGTTGTTCTTGTTGTTTTGAAGATGAAAAAAGGCGGTAAAGCCGTTCAAGTAGGCGGCGATGAGGACGGTGAAGAGGATGGCGTATGCGTACCTCCACTCCCATACCCTATCGTCGATGACGACGATGGAGGCGCCAAAAATAAAGCAGACAATGACTGTGCTCTGTGTGATGATGCGCATAACGATGGTGTTTACCGCCCCTTCATTTTGCTGCCAGTAGTAGTGTAGCCACACAAATTGAATTGTGATGAAGGAGACTAAGAGGCTCATGCACCCCAAGGCGATGGCCAGCTTGCCTCGCTTGAATGTGTCGGTGTCGTCCGTGGCGCAGAGCCACACGGCGATTTGACAGCCCATCATGCTCACACCAAGGGTGTTGAGCAGGAGGCATAGGAGGAGACCCTGGGTGCGGAGGCAGGCGCGCAAGAGAATGTAGGAGAGCACAAAGGCGGAAACGCTGACATACGGCATAAAGCTTGAGTTGTGGAAAACGGAGTAAAAGGACGCAGAGTAGACGGAGGAGGTGATGAGGGTGCACGCGCACAGGGCCTGGAGGAACAGAAGGATCTCCACAAAACAGTTTTTTGGCATATGCTTCATCGAGTGAGACGAGAAAGGATATATATACCACACCTGTCAAAAGGGCCAGATGCTGTCTGCATACCATGTGAACGGCAGCAGCGGCAGCAGCGCCCTGGCACAGCAGATGGAGATGGAGCTCCTTGCGTCCCAGCAGCAGGGCGGGGGCGGGCTCCTGTTTCGGGAGGTGGCGGAGGCGCTCGAGTCGGCCAAGCAGGGGCAGCGCAGGCAGCAGAGAAACCTTGTCGTCGCGTTGGTGGACAGGGCCATCCAATCGAGGCACGACAACCCCGCGCTGGAAATCTACGCGCTGCTGCGGGTCCTGCTCCCGGAAGTGGACATCTCCTCCGTGTATGGGTTCAAGACGTCGGGCATCCTGAAGAGCTTCGCCAAGGCCATGGAAAAGTGCGGGGGGCTGTCGGGCAAGTCGGCGGCCGCGCAGCTGCACAGCTGGATCAAGGAGCCCAAGCCCCTCGAGGTGGGAAAGCACATGGTGAGCCAGCCGGAGACCGCCATCGCCATGGCCCAGGGCAAGTGCTTCTCGTCCACGGCCTCCTCGCGCCCCCCGCTGTCGTTGCTGCAGGTGGTGGGCTTTTGTCAGAAGCTCACCAACATCTACAAGGAGAGGCACAAGATCTCGGTGGGCATTGCGGGGGGCCAGCATCATATTGACACGGTGGCAGAGGCGCTGGTGGAGGTGCTCCCCTCCTTCAGCTACCTGGAGTGCAAGGTCTTTGTCAAGATGCTGCTGCGGACCCTGCCCATGGGCGTGGGGACCATGACGGTCATGAGCAGCCTGGGGCCCTACTGGGAGAATTTCCTTCGTGTGCAGCGGGATCTGCCCCGCTTGGCCGTCTCCCTCGTACAGCAGCAGCAGGAGCTTCCCTCCCTCGTGTGCGGGGTGCCCTTCACGCCCATGACCTGTCACGCTACGAGCTCGCCCTATCTCGTCAAATGGCTCTTCTCCAAGGAGGATACCGTGCAGCGCTATCTCACCCCCAAGTACGGCAAGCTCGTCATCCACTCGTCGGGCACGTGGTATGTGCCCCTCAAGGCGTCCACATCTGCGATGCGGAACCGCTTCGTGAGCCTGGAGAACTCGGCTGCCATTGAGGGGACCAGCGGCGACCGGCGCAAGCACATGCTCATCCTGCGGGAGATACGGCGCAGCAAGGACCTCATACGCGAGGAGGCGGCGTGGGGGTACCTCATCCACTACATGCTCTACACCGCAGCGGGCGCTGAGCAGGGGAGCTATTCCTTGCTGCTGCGCGACAAGACGTTGCTGAAGGGCGACGTGGTCGAGCTGGTGGATGATGCATCCGTTGTGATGGATGATCCCCCCCAGGCGAAGGGCAAGAAGGAGACCAAGACGAAGAAGAAGAGGAAAGAGGAGGGGGTGCTGGAGTCGCTGATCATCCCTAGGGCGCAGCCCATGGCCCTCACTCTGGGCTCTGTGCCTATCCTGGTGCGCGTTGTGACGGAGGAGGAGGAGGTGGTGGTGGTCAAGAAGGCAGGCGGGCTCATTGCGCAGAGGAAGATGGATGGGGACCGCATGCAGGCGCACATGTACAAGGATGCGCAGGGGAAGCCTGTGGTGAAGCTGTTTACCAAGAAGGGGCGTCCCGTGCATATGCTCTATGGAGATGTGGCACAGGAGCTGGAACACAGGGTCCAGGAAGATCAGCCGTGCATACTGGACGGGGAAATCATAGCAGTGGACAAGGATGGGGTCCCTCTACCTTGGTGCAGCAACAAATGGAGGTACGACTCATCTGTCAAGCAGGATGGCACGAAGCTGGCGAATCTGTTGGCGCAGCAGCAGCAGCAGCAGCCGTCGCAGGAGCAGCAGCAGAGGCAGGGGATTGTGTCGCTCGTGAACAGCTCTAGGTACGGATACAACCCGCTCGACGACGATGAGAGCGACCTTCCCACCTTTGCGCCCAACGCGCATGCGCTCTCTGGATGGGATGGGTTGGGGGCGTCGGACAAGCAGAGACTCAAGGTGAAGGAGCTACCGCAAGAGGCAGGCAGGCTCCTGTTTGTTGTATTCGACCTGGTCATGCTCAAGGGCAGATCCATTGCGAATTTACCCTACAGCGAGAGGCTGGACAAGCTCAAAAAGATGCCGTCGCTGCAAAGGCTCAAGCATACCAAGGTGATTACCGAGTCGTGGTCGGTGCAAAACGCAGAGGATGTGATGGAGAAGATGACCTACATGATCCGCGTGAAGGGGGAGGGGCTCATCATCAAAGATCCGTCGGCCAAGTATGAATTCAAGCGCTCCCTTCATCAGCGAAAGTTGAAGGTGAGTGGGCCAGACATCAACTGCGGGGTCGTGGGGCTGGGGTTTACGCACTCTAGGAACCCGAGGCTCTGGGGGCTGCTCACCGCCATCCAGAGCAACGACCGCTCCAAGCTTCTCGTGTACAACCGGGTGGAGAGCCTGGAGGGGGATAGGCTTAAGACCGCGGGGGAGCACATCCTAGGGCTCTCGAGCCTCGTTCCCCTCCACACGGTGCTGCATCACTCCTCCAAGGAAAAACCCATCCGAAAGGACCCGTGGTACATCTACGCCACCTACCCTCTGCTGCATAGTTCCCAAGTGAGCAAGAAGGACGCCGTGATCGCAGTGACATGGCAGAGCATGACAGCAAGCAGCGATGCGAGCAACGGTTCATGCACCCTCTACTTTTTACAGGGAGTCCCTAAAGATATCCAATGGCTGTGCAACCCCATGGAATGCCAATTCGGGCTCTCTCAAAGAGGGGATATATATCCTGTGGATTGGCGGGGCGAGGATGAGGCCGCCTCCGTGATGAATGTCCTCGTCCCCCGCTTCCCTGTGGGAAGAATACAGCTCAACGATCACCATCGATCCGAATACGACACCCCCAGCAGCATCGAAACCAAGTTCAGCGAGGCGGCAGCAGAGGACACATGCCTCCAGGCCTTCTTGCAGCGCAAGGTCGCACAGCTCCGCTCCAGGCCTCCCAGAGCGAAAAAGCTGGAGGAGCTACGGCAGATCCTCACTGCTAAGCAAAATCCAAAGGAGAACTGGCCTCAACGCATGCCCGTAATGTATACCCTACAGGCCCTCTCTGATATGCTGGTGAAGGAAGGGTATGATTTGTTGAATGCAGGGGAGAGGATGGTGTTGGCGGGAACTAAGGAGGTGTCCATCTGGGATGTACTCAAAACCCAAACCATAGAGATCCCCCCCTCCTCCACCATAGATGCAGAAAAGTTTCAGGCCGACAAAGCCGCCCTCACCCAAAGATACAAGGTTATAAAGCAAACATTTAAAGGACCCTTCATATGGAGGGATCCTCGGATGCGCACAGCCTGCAACCTGATGAAGCGATTGACTTCAACCGCCAAAAGCACACTGCTAGCCTCCTCGACTATTAATAGCGGCCATACGAGTCCTAGTAGTGGTATGTGCCAACGTGTATTTGATTGCCCTCTCCTCCATACAGATAGCACCAAGGGTAATAACCATAGTACGGGTGATTCTCTCTTTGATTGCCCTCTCTTAGCTATGGATGCGGGTCAGGCGCAGGCTCTACATGCGGAGGATCATGGTCAAGCAAGTGGAATACAAGAGGAAGTGAATGGAGTACAGGGCGACAAGAATAATAGTAGTAGTAGTAGCTGCAGCAGCGAGGCGGATGATGAGTTCCCATTTTACTCGTACTTAGGCAGTGAAAGTGATGGTGATGGTAATAATAATAATACTGGTAGTGAAGATGATGATGGGAGTAGTACCAGCAGCAGCGTGAGCCCTACCATCATGGCAAATGACCCCTCAATGGTACAGTGTTGTTGTGACTATGAAGGGCTCTATCAAGACTACCCCTACTACGATTGCGAGCAGTATGATCCCTGTTCTGCCCTTATCCCACAACCATATCAGGGCATGATTTGAGTGATCCATATATATGTGATGACCCCCATTTTTTCCATGGATTTATATACTCTTCATCGCCACAGGAGCAGGTTATCAGCATACCGCTAAACCCATCCCCCGTCTTGGCACTGCGTATCATGGTCTGTATGGTTGGCCGTCGTGATGGCGTGCACCATGAGCCACACCAGGCCCACGGAAGTGCTCTGGTAGCACCTGTACGCCATGGTCAAGGAGGGCAGCATGGGGGCGATCAGCACCAGGCAGCACACAATGACGGCGGAGGCCGTGCTGATCATGACCAGGATCACATTGGACTTGCTGATCAGGAGCAGCAGCTGGACGGCCGAGGTCCCCATGGCAGCAGAGACCAGCCACAGCCGCAAAACACCGCCGTATCCGAAAAACGACAGCGAGGAGCAGTAGAGCACAGCTGCCAGGTTGCCCAACACGATGCTGAGAAAGGCCAGGGTGCACGAGAGCCATTGTCGATTTCTATGCGAAAGGTTGAATCCAATCAGGATGGGGACCGTCAGCGGCGCCAGGAGGAGGTACGTGCATGCGCTGTACTCCTCGCGCGCGAAAAACAGGGGGCTCAGTGACAGGGCACATGCCATGAGCGGCATGAACCGCCGCACGACGAGCCATGCCTTGGGCGTGTCCACCACCACCACCACCGCAGTGGGATCCGGGGGCGGAGGTGGAGGCGGAGGGGAGGGCGTCACGGTCAGGCGCTGCGCGAGCTGTGGGGGCACCCGTATCCTCAAATCCAGCAAGTCAAAGGGCTGATGGTGGATCATACTGCTGGTATTGTGCGCCGGACCATACCCTTGGAAACTCCTATATATCACTCCTACTTTTGCTGTGTGGTTATATGTGCTGGCTTTGCTCCTACCAGGGCAACCTCCTAGGGAAGCAATTAAATGACTTTATCATCAAAAACATCGGCTTCATGGAAATCAACTGCATCTCACTGCAGGTTTCCGACTTTTTGTTATTGAAGGAGCCCAGCGCGAGCCATGCAAAGAGGGAGGATGTCTTTACGCACATCCAAGCCCACATGCTGCACCCCAAAGTCCGGATGGCAGTGATGCTGAGGCAGCTCCTCGAGCTCGCCGGCATTCTCCAAAACAGCATCGTGGTCAAGGACGGGGACCTCTGCACCATCGACAAGAGCAATGCCGAGCTCTATCTGAAAATCATAGGCCAGATCATGAGCCTGTACAAGGTGGACCCACAGGGCTTGCTTTTCGGTGAGGAGAATCTGGATGGCGCTGTTTCCTCCAAGGCCTAGCTAGGCTAGGCTAGGACTCGATGAATTGAGAGGTAGTAGGACGGCTTGCTGCTCCAGTACTCCACGCTGCGAAGGCACGCCAGGCATTGCTCGATCGCCTCCTGCTGCCCCCATAGCCTTGCATAGAGCCTTTGCGCCCCCGCCAGGTCCCTCATGGGCTGTAGGATAGCCGCCGCGATGATCGACTCGGGGAACCTGGCAAAGGCCCTCTTGTGCTCCATCACAAGCAGCAGTTGTCTCTCCATCTTGCGATAGCGGAAAGGCGGGAGGGTCGATCCAAGGCCGCATTCAAGCACCGTCTCGACAAGGCCCGAGGCAGTCGTCACCTGGAGCCTCCATTCAATCACCTGGAGGACCAGGCGCTCCGCATACTTTAAGTTTTTGCCCGTTGTCCCGGGAAACAAGCGGACATAAACCTCCAATGGAAACTCGCTCCCCTCCAGCTTCCCTGCAAGCATGGCGCACGCGATGGGTATCTCTCCTGCCTCCTTGGAGTGGGCAAAGTAGGGATCCTCCGTTTGCCAGTAGCTGTCTAGGTACTTGACGGCCTTGGCCAGCTCCGTCATGTTGCGAAACATGGATCCCAGCAGGCCGCTCAACGATAGAAAGCCATACCACCTTGCCTCATACTGTTTTAGGTCCTCTGGGGTATTGGGGGGCCCCCCATTCAGTCGCTCCGTTGTGGGCGATTTCTCCAAGAAAAGAAGATAGTCCACTGAATCCTCTACTGAGATGTCCATGATGTTCAGGGGATTCACCCGCAGAATATGTAATAAAGAGGAGCCGAGTCTATTCTCGGAATTGTTTTTTTTCTTAAATCTATTCTTGGTTCTAAAATCTATTCTTGGAAATATTTTCAGAATATATTTGCCGTCTGCAAAAGCCAAAACAAAGAGATGCAATTCTATTCTGACCACGGCGATTTGGGGAGGCGCGTCTCCGCCCTCATGGATTTATTTCAACATGCGCTGTGGGGAAGGGATTTGATCCTTTCGCCTCCTCATATACCACCACCCTGCTACTACTGCTACAAGGGCATATGTGCACATGCTGCGGCGGGCTCGAGGGGCGCATCGCTGCCTTCAAGGAGTGGAAGGAAATGATGGATGCAATCGACCCGCAATGGCTGGCGAGCGATGCGCAGCTCAAGCAAGAGGCCAAGGCCTACCTCGTGGCGTGCATGGTGCCGCCCATCATCACCGTGGCGCAAGTGGTTCGCGCCATGGGCTACAACCGGCACATGAAGAGGGGCGAGCTGCCCACCATCTGCCTGCAGGTGGCCCAGGCGTACCACGAGGTCCATGGCACGGCGGCGGGGTGCTATACCGAGGATGATCGCGAGCTGATGGAGGTGGCGATCCGCAAGTACTTTGGCTACTAGGCGTCGTACAGGCTGAGGACGGCCGAGAGGTCGATATCGCCCGGAAAGGCGTATGCGGACCCTATCATGGGGGTGGTCTGCACATGCCGCATGAGAATTACAACCCTTTCCCGTGTGGCGTCAATGACGTCCGCCTTGCTCATCTGAGGGTCCTTTTTCCACTTTTCGATGTCGAGGATCATTTTTTCCAGAATGTCGTAGTAGCACAGGCTCATAATAATACGTCTGATTCCCTCTAGCCTTGATATCTCACATTCAGGCTAAAAGGGCCTCCTTTTGCCCCTCATGGTCGCGCCGGTCCAGGGCCGGCTCCATGGGCTCTGCCAATGGCACAGCGCTCCTACTAGAAATAGCAGCAGTAGCTGCAGGAGGCGTAGTATCTCCCGCCATTAGGGCCTCCAGTTCCAGGAGCAGCTCCTGATCCTCCTCCTCCTCGTTAAAATTGCTGTTTTGGAGCGGGTTGGAGGCCTCGCTAAGCAAGCCCTGCAGCTCATTCACCTCATCGAAGCGCTCCTGAATCTCCTTCCCCAGCGTGTCGATTTCCTTGCTCTTGTCGGGGAGTCCCATCCGCTTGGCGGTCATGTTGTACTGCCGCATGGCCTCCACCATGAGATTGTCCATTTGCGAGGAGGTGATGTTGTCGATCTTCTGCCGAATGAGGTGCATGAAGCGCCTGGTCCTGTCCTGGTGCTGCTGCAGACGATGCCTGTCCTTGAGGTGCATCTTGGCCTTACTGAGCTCACGCTCCTTGGCCAGGGGCGAGGTCTCCATGAGGGCCTTTTGCTTGTGGAGCAGGGCGCACTGGCTGCACTTTTTGATCCTGGCCTCCAGCTCGGCACATTTTTGGGTCATTTGCTCGTGGTACGTGTAGAGATCGGCAATCACCTCCTCCAGGGACGCCACGCGCCTGCGCCGCAGCAGCATGCACTCGTTGGTCTGACCCAGGAGCGCCGAAAGGTTCAGCCAAAACGCCTTGAGCATCCCTTAGGCTAGATTAAGGAGCATACGGTGTTGGGTCGAAAGGACGGAATTCGTGATATATATACGCCGTATCGAACGGCTGTCACCAGGGACAATGTGAGGATGAGTGTCAGCGGCATAATAGTACACCATCATCATGAAAAAGCCGAATGCAGGACCAAGCCGGACCTGAGGCTCGCCGAGAGCTACATTCCCGCGGTCGTGCTCTGCATCAAGGCCATGGCCTATTCGACCATTGCGCCCATCATCCTGCTGATGCAATGGAAGACGACCATCGTGTCCGTCGCGCTCTTCTCCTTCATCCTCTACGTGGATCACATGTACCTGGTGCTGCCGGGCATGCTCTTCATCGACACCACGGCCATCTCGTTGGACGTGTTTGGTGCCACGCTTTTGGTCATGGTCATGTCGCTGCTCCGGCCGTGCACGCAGCCGTGCCAGGGCATCCTTGCCTTTTGGACCCTCTGCACCACCGTGCACCTCCTCCTCGCGCAGTATCATATTCCCCACTACTGTATACACTTTTTCACGCTGTGCTTTGTCATGGCCTTCATCTACCTCGACCTACAGCCCTCGGGCAATCCGCAGCAGGCCATGGGCCTCGTGAACGTGACGATTGCGGCACAGACCACCCACAGCCTGTCCTTCTTTGCGAGAACCGGGTGCTACACGTCGCTCAGCCTCGTGGATGCGTACCTCTTCAGGCCCCTCTTTCAGCAGGAGAACGAGCGGCTCTTTTTCTGCAAGTACGGCCCAGTCCTCCTGGCCTCCTGGCCGTGGTCCGTAGTCTTTTGGGTCATTTTGGGCGGGGTTCAAGTCTTTCGAGGGCTTCAACTTGGGGGGACGATGACGGCCTCCCCCCCTCCGCCCCCGCCGTCGGGGATCCAGGATTTGGATGTGCTGGAGGCGTTCCGCCTCGCCAAACAGCAGCATATGGGCGGCAAAGGAGCCAATTGAAATGGTTATATAGGTAGGGGACTGTCCGCGCGTGCGTGCAAATGTTTCACGTCCTTGTCCAAGAGGAGGATGAGAGAAGGACTGGGCTGACGGAGAGTTTGGTCTCCAAGTTCTCAGGGATTCTCTTCCTGTGCCTTGTGCTTTCGTTCTGGTACCTGTACCATCTGTGATGGAGGCCATGCAGTAGTAAGACAGGTCTATATAATAACAGCCTGCACATAGGTATCCTATGAAGGAGATCTTTTTCCACAATCTGTTCAAGTCCATGGACGCACACAGGGAGGAGCAGGAGTCCAGTGCCTCCTCGGCGCAGAGCACCACGATGCACACCGCCATTCAGCGCCACATGCAGGGCTATGCCGTGGCGGAAAACATGAACGGGTTCAAGCGCATGCAAATGTGTCGGCATGCGCTGGAGGCGCTCGATAGGTTCTATCCCATCATCCACCTTTTTGCCTTTTTTTCGTCCATATGACGACATATGGAAAAAGGAGGGGATGGAACCGCTCCTTCCACCAGCGCCTGTTTCACGAGGAGTACCTCAAGAGCTGCACCCGCGTCTTCTTCAAGCGGGATGGCCCGGGCTGCTTTGAGAGGTCCGTTTTTTGCTGTCGTTTCACTTATTGGGAGACTGAAGGCTGTACAGGGCGCATAGCCGTATCCTGGAGATCAATTCGTGGGACTCTACCCCGCAAGAAATCCTGGTGCGTTTTTGGCTTCCGAGATCTATCCTGTTGCCTGCTTGCCGTTGCCTGAGGCTGGCGCAGGTGAGCACGCCCAGGCGCTTCGGCAAGACCATCTCCGTGTCCATGTTTGCGGCCGCCATGATGTTTGCGTGCCCCAATATGGAGCTCTCCATCTACAGTACATGCAAGCGCATCTCGCAGAAGCTCCTGCGCAACATTGTCAAGTTCATGGAGCTCATTTTCCTTGAGCTCAAGCTCCCGCCCTACAAGGTGGTCCGAATGAACCAAGAGGAGGTCCACGTCGCCGGGAACGAGGGCCAGGGCGACCTCCGGGTGATCAACAGCTACCCCTCCAAGATAGGTACGATTGCGCACGAAAATGAGCCGCTATATACGTCCCCCGTGCTCCCAGAAAATAAAGGATGTTGGCCGAGCTGTATGCTGAGGCACTGCTGAAGAACAAGGCCAAGCCAGCCAATTACGCGGAGCTATGGCACGAATGGCTCTGGGGCACCGACTGCATCGCCCCTGTGGAGGAAGCATGCGGCGACATGAACCAGATGCACATGCTGGGACTGCTGCTCTCCTTTTTTGAGGCTCTGGATGACACCCCACAGATGACAATCAGCGGTCTGCTGCCCTCCGTGCCACTGGTCCATCTGTACAGGAAGCCGGTGGCCGCCTACACCCTGCGAGAGCTGACCACCCAGGTGGAGTGCCTTCAGCTCTCCTGGGGGTGCGTCCTCAGCCACAGCGAGCTTCCCAATGTGAATCAAGCCCTCAAAGGCCTCATGGGCAGGCTTGGCAGCATCGCACAGCACGCCTTTTCGGAATCGGATTCTGTGCTGGATGATCAGCAGTACATCACCACGATTCCGGATGAACACTTTATTGTCACGCGCAAGTACCTTCGGCAGATGATCTGTGTGTTTTTTATCCTTTTCAGGTCCGTTTCTGTTCGTTTTGGGACTGATGCAGCGCTCAGAGCCCAGCGCGCAGGGCCCTCGAAATCATCACGAGGGTGCAGGTGGCGCCAGTAGAGGACGTGGACAGCAAGCGAGTCCAGGACATGCTCAAAAGCCACCACATCGAGTCGTCCATGGACTTTTTCGATGAGCTGCAGCAGATGGTGCACCTTGCTCCCGGGATGCGCCTGGTCTACAGGACCAATTTCGCGGGCATGTACAACCACATCTCACAGGCAAGCTCCTCTTCCCGAGCTTGGAAATACGCTCATTCGCTCGAACCACAGGTGGTCTACTTTCACAACCCGAAATTCGCCAGGCAGCCGCAGCTGCCCCTCAAGGAGATCCTCTTCAGCGCCATCAACACGCTGCCCCTGATCAACCAGCTCTTCCCAGACGTCCTGGTGTTTTATGACGATGATCCGCGCATCCCTTTCCTCTGCCCTGACCATGAGAATGACCCCGCATCATTGCGCAGCCAGACCATTGACGAGTTTGTGAGGCCCAAACAAGGCCAAGATCCAGCCGCAGCAGGGGCTCAGCTCAAGGACAAGTTCGCGTGGCTGATATGCTGCAGCAGCGTGTTTTTGCTAGACTTGAAGGCCAAGGCGATCTGGGCCTCCAACGATCAAACCCTCACCCCGCTAGTGGCGCTGCTCATGGCCAACGCCAAATTCGTCGATGATGACAACCATGCGACAAAGGCCTGCTCCATGGATCTCAGCACGGCGCACGGACATGTCTCGTTTTCATAGCCCATGCTGATATATAAACCCCCATGTACATATGTTTCGAAATGGTCTTCGACATCCTCCTGCAGTCTTTGGAGCGCCTGACGGGCTTTCTCAGGCAGCATGCCGCCCACACCAGGCATAAACCACAAGAAATGTCGGATTACTGGTGGCATTCTCCAAGAGAGCTGGTCATAATCAGCTTGGAAGGATGCTTTGGGCACCCCCCTCCCAAGTCACATACGAACCTGTATTTGGAATTTCTCGAAAATATGAGCCTAAGCCTCCTCTACATCATTACTGAGGGAATCAGGTTAGGACACCTCTCTATGGAGGATCTGCCCCATTTGAGGATAAGCAGTGCAGATTTTCGTGGGGAAGAGGCATTTGGCGATATTCTCCATGACTTTCATAGCATGCACCGAATATACTTGGAAAAAGAGGCTATATCTCATGATGCCAAAAGGCAGCAAATATTCTGGGGATTGCAAGCTATAAGGAAGAACTTGCTTCTGAGCTCAATCCCCACAGACCCATTCATAGTAACTAGTATTCAGAGTCTCCAAAAACTAGAAGGAGCTGTGCAAGAAAGTATTTAAGTGAGTCGCATGGTGGCTCCCCCAAGATGTTTTCACCTGAAATGTGGAATGGCCTACTGGACTCCTTGCAACGCCGCACTGGGCTTCTTACGCAGCATGTCCTGCTCAATCATAAGTCCATGCCACGCGCAGGAACAGATTATGCTTGGACCGTTGAGTCAGGAGCTCATCATTTGGATATCAAAGATTTTAATGCATGTTTTGGTGATTGCGGCCTTATTCATGAAAATATGGACTATATTCAGTATTTGGAAAGCATGTGCCTTGATCTCCTTTTTATCATCACACAGAGGATGAAATCAGGTCAGATGCATGCTGGAAATATTGAAAGGTTGACTATAGGTTGTTCAGACAGCAGGGCGCCAATTCATGTTTTAGATGACCTGC
>Ga0214257_1000169_pt1 | contig 27638 bp, 29 predicted proteins | sample TroBogypolimnion_23_FD_153095 | JGI IMG/M metagenome (GOLD analysis project Ga0214257, IMG submission 153095) | Freshwater microbial communities from Trout Bog Lake, WI - 18AUG2009 hypolimnion | ecosystem: Environmental > Aquatic > Freshwater > Lake > Hypolimnion/Profundal zone | place: Trout...
CCCCCAGCTCAACCTTGGAAGGGTTACATGTTACCACTACACCATTGATGCTTTATGTCCGACTTGCCGGATTTGAACCAGCGACCTTTTGGACTACAGCCAAACACTCTTCCACTGAGTTAAAGTCGGCCCAATTATATTAATATGCGTTATTTCTTTAAGTTTGTTTTTAAGTATATTAATATTTCTCAAATTTTTATTTCTCATATTTTCATTTAGAGGTTGGGTTCTTTAAGTTGTTTTTTATATATTATATTGGCTGTTTACTTTTTAATTTATAAAATACTGAATACATGTTTACCTTTTATGTCGTCATTTCCTTCTCTTAAATCTTGTTTACATAATAGCTCGTTTAATTGTGCTCTGCACATTGGACATGTCGCAAATGATTGTTTTGATGATTTTATATGATAATATGTGCATTTAAAACAAAAGTTGTGATTGCAATTTGTCATAAATATATTTGTTGCTTTGTGATTTTCAAAACAAATCGGACAATCGTATTTTATATTTTTGTCTTCTTCTTCTATTTGAATCGTATTTATTGTGATTTTTTTAGTTATCGGTCTAGGATTTCTCTCTGGTAATAGATAATCCAATGTTGCTCTGATTGCTTGCAATTCAATAAATATAAAATTAATCAATTGTTGTCTTGATCTTTTTAATATTGGTTTATTCATAATTACACAAACAATTTTTAATTGTGAAGTTGTTAATAATATTAAATAACTATTTATAACTTCGAGATCTTCATAAATAATAATAGTGAATATTTGATATTTTAGTGTTGCAATTGTTGGATGGGTGCATCCTGTAATAATATGATCATTTGATTTGCAATATGAGCATTGTCTTCTTGCAAGAGCCATTTTGTTTGATTTGTCTTGTTTTGGAGTATCTTATTGATTATGTATCTATATTAATATTTTTCAATTTTTTATTAAATAATAATAATTTAATATTATAAAAACAATGTTGAAAACAATAAATATTACTGGAGCTGATAGCAGTTTTTTTGATAATAAATATCGTATGGTTGAAATTTATAGTAAGTCATTAGAACGATCATTAATTATTATATTTGCATTTATTTTTTATACCATTACGAACTATTATAAAAATGATATTTATAAATATATACCTTATGGAAAAAAATATTATGATTATTTTTTATTATTATTTAATTTCATTTTTATACTATGTTCATATATTTTAATATTTTATATTTTTGGTGTTATTTTTAAGCTGCCTATTTAGATGTGAAATTAATTATATTAAAAGTGATATTTTATTTAATTTTTTGAATAATAATATAATATAAATTCCATATATACACATTATTATTATTTTAAATATTTGTTGTATCGATTCTCTATTTTGTTGTATAAATTCATGTAGACGATTTTTTTGTTGTTGTATTAATAATGAAAATAAAGTATTGATTTTGGATTTTGGTTTAATACAATATCGTTCTATTAAAAGTTGACTCACTTCGTTTTTTTGTGTAGTTAATTTTTCTATTTTTGTACGACACAATGGACAATTTAATTCTATTTTTTCTATTGATTCATTTCTCATATAATGTGTAATACATGAAATACAAAATTCGTGGTTGCATCCAGTAACTATTTTTTTTTTATTAAAATCTTGAAAACAAATGGGGCATTCTTGGTCTTTGTTTTGGTCTTGTATTTTTTTAAGAATTAATGAACTTTGAGTTGATTCTAATATTACATTAATATAAAATTTATATTTGGGAAAACATAATGTATTAATTTCTTGATTCATCTTTTGTTCGTCAATATTATAATGCTTACATAAATGAATGGTCCATTTTGTTAATTTTTCTACTGTAAATTCTGCAAGTTTATTTTTTACATTTTCTGGATCTGAATTTATCCATTTTTCATAAAATATTAATGGTAAATTTTCAATATATCCAGATCGATTATATGATGTGATTTTATATTCATATCCTAGTAATTTTAATTCACTAATTTTTCTCTCATTTAACCATTTTCTAATATAATGAAATAAACTTCTAGATTGATTTTCATTCCATTGCCAATACATTACATCACTAAATATTGTAAGTTCTTTTGAGTCTTTTATTATTTTTTTTATTGATGAGTCTTGACATTCATTAATTTTATGTCCTAGTTGTTTGCAATGGGAACATCTTGGAATTAGTGAACAGCGATTGCTGCGAGTATGTTTTTGATTGTATTTAATTATTGAGTTATTAATTATGCTTAGCATTTGTTGATTAGTATTGTTATAATTATATATTATTATTTATTAGAATTTAGTTTTCAATTTTTATTTTATTTATTTATGATTTTTGTTTTTTATTATTTATGTTCATTTTAGATCTCATATTTTTTTTAGTATAAGCTATTTTGCGCTATACTAAAAAAAATTGAAATGCTTTTCATCAGTATACCATATGACACATTCTCAATCCAATCCAAACTAAAGTTTAAAATGTCCGCATCAAACTCAGAATCTCAAAAAATTAACTTGGCAGGTCTTGACGCCAATGTTCCCAGTCTATGCATTCCTCGAGTGTTTTCCAACATCACAAGAGAACGCGTTATGGCTGCTTTCAAGGATCTTAACCTCGGTTTTGTCGAACGCATCGATATGATTCCGTGCACCGCACCAAACGGCGATCGATTTCAGCGTGTCTTTGTTCACTTGCGCTGGAGATTTTCCGACCAATCAGATAAGGCACGCACTCGTCTTTTGTCCGGAGGCGAGATCAAGGTTATTTACGACGAGCCTTGGTTCTGGAAGATCACTGCTAACCGGTCTACAAGAAACGAAGACGGCGACCATTCGCGTTCTCGTGGTGATTTGCGCAAGCCCAAGTTTTGTGCGTCCTTGGTCCTCGAAGACGAGGAAGTCGATATCGAGAGCGGTATTCGTACGATCAAGGCGCAAAACGATCGTGAGCGAAGACCTATGCAAAGCAATCAAGGGTATGATCGCAGATCCAACGATGATCGCAGACCTATGCAAGGCAGTGATCGAAGGCCTTATAGCGATCAAAGATCTTCCAACCGAGACGAGCTTGGTGAACAAGGCTACAATCGCAGGCCTTCCAATCAAAGTTACGATCACAGGCCTTATAGCGACCCAAGATCTTCCAACCGAGACGAGCTCGGAGATCAAAGAGCTCCTAACCGAAGGCCTATGCAAAGCAATGATCGAAGATCTTATAACAAGCTGGACGATTTTGTAGTACCAAGTAGGTCGGGATCACAACAAGATCGCAAGCAAGAGCAAGCGCAGAGGTCAGCTTTGTCGTTGATGAATCCGGATGTCACTGTTGAGTCAGCCGAAGGGTCGAGAACGCCAACGATGCTTCCACCGCCTGATTCGGAACCACGCACTCCTGAAGGTCTTCCACCTCCTGCTGCCGAAGAAGAGACTATTGTCATTCCTAATGTCGTTGTGCCTAAGCGTGTTGCTCCCAATCGAACCGAGGCGCAAAAGACTGGGAAGAAGAATGGGAAGAAGACTTCAACTGGAAAGAAGTAAGTCTTCTTCTCAAAAAAGGTAAGTAAAAAAGGTAAGTAAAAATGAAAAAAAACAAAAATCAAAAAAATCAAAAATGAAAAAAATGAAAAAAAAACAAAAAAATCAAAAAAATCAAAAAAATCTTATCTTGTAGATTAGGGCTAATTTTATTTGTAATTAATTAAATCTTTGTTGGGGGGAAAAAACTGTATTCTTATATACAGTTTTTTCCTTTAATTTAAAAACATCGTATATTAATAAATAATGGAAAATAAACCAACATCTTTTTTAATCAATAAAGCAGAAAATAGCTCTTCTATTACTTTACAAATTATGAAACCTAATAAAATTTTTTTAAAAAGTATAATGGAAACAAATATTCTTATTGCTCCTTCTCTCAATTCATCATTTACCAAATTACAATTTATAGGTTCTTCTGTTACAACCTTGGCTGGATTCATCGAAAAAATCTTCTTAGAAACAGGATCAAGAAAACTCCCATATAATACTGTTGTTCAAATTATATGGTGTATTTCTCAACAACATGCAATGTTGGAAAAAAATGGATTTGGTTTTTATTCTTTAGCTATTGAAGATATTATGGTTATTAATGATTGGGATTTCTTTTGTACAAATCCATCTTTAACTCATCCTATTAATTCTGACTTTAAATTTATGTTTAATCATCCATTTGAGAGAAATGATTTTTCTAGTCCAGAAATTCAATCATTGACAAAATTACCCGCTTGTATTTCTGTCAAAACATTTTATTATTCTTTAGGCTCATTAGCTTTTTTTTGCTTATTTAGAAATTACTTTGATCAAAAAGAATTAATTTTTGATATATCTCTACCTATTTTTGGCACAAAATTGCATTGGTGTTTAGAACGGGCTTTAAAATTGGATATTGAAAAAAGATGCTTGATTTTTATTTGATTTCATTTTATTTGATTTCATTTCATTTCATTACATTTTTTGTTTTTATTTATCTTTAATTATCATATAGATGTCAATTCAAACTTTTAAAAAGAAAGGTATTATTACTTGTAAAGGTGTAAATATTAGTGGTAAACCAACTGGAGGTGTTTGGCTTACTCAAGGTCCTTTTGGTTCAAAAGATATGTTAGCATCTGTTGGAAATAGAGGATTCAGTTTAAATGGGGGTACACGTAATGTGGGATATATTGGAAAAAGTTCAGCCTTCTCTAAAAATGGAACACCTTTTTTTGGTGTAATTCCTATTGGTAATGGAGGAACAAATGGCAGATATCCAAAATCTGAACCTGTTATGAATTTTCCAAATGTTCGAGGAGATACGCAAGGTAAACAATATTTATATGTTAAGCAATCTGTTCTCTCAACCAAAGGGATGTTAGAAAAGCGTTTTATGTGGATAAAGAATGGTCAGTATCCGAATTATTGGGTTCAACCTGTTTATGGTAATAATAATTTATCAGATAATGCTAGTCAATGGCTCTATATTCAAAATAAAGCAGCAGCAAATACTTGTGTTAATGATACAAATAAACCTGGAATTTATACTGGACATTTTCGTAAAGGGGGAGCTACTGGATGCAGAACTACTACTGCAAAATATAATTCTTATGATATTATGGCTTCTGCTGGATTATATTCGAAATCTTTATATATTCCACAAGATTCGTCTCAACATACTGTTCAAATTCAGCGGAAATGTGCAAATCCTATTGGTCCAATAAAACCATTTCCTTTTGCTGTAAATAATGGAATTAGCGGTACAATTGGAGCTTCATATGGTGCTGGAAGTCATAGTACTCCAGGTCCTCCTCCTCCTATTCTTACACCGATTTATTTGACTCCTCCTGCTTGGTATACAGGTGGTTTAACTATCGAGGAATATGAACTTGGGAATCAAAATAAAAATGCAGGTGCTTTTACTTTATTTAAATTTTGATTTTACTTTATTTAAATTTTGATTTTACTTTATTTAAATTTTGATTTTATTTTATTTTATTTTATTTTATTTTATTTGATTATTATAAATGGTTTATGCTACATCATCATTACACAAAACAATGTTCGGTGGATCAAGTGAACATAGTGACTCACATAGTCCTCATATTTTATTTGGAGGTGGGAAAAAAACTGCATCTCTTTTCAAGTTATTAGATTCAAAAAAAGAATTTTTAATTTATGTTTTTTCGAATTTGATCGCTCAATTAGGAATTACTTATTATGTTATGATGAATTATACTAGTGATGTTTGTTTGACAGCACAATTATTGCTTTTTGTTGCACAATTATTTATTATTTATATTTTAGCTTTTTATCCTATGCCATCTTTTATAAAATTTATTATTTTTTCTATATTTTCTCTCACTTTTGGTATTCAACTTTCTTCTTTAAGATCAAAAATTGATGTATCTATTATGAAAACCGCTTTGGCAGGAACTATGGGAATATTTGCTTCTATGGTTATTGCAGGAGTAGCACTTATTTTATTTGGAATTAATCTTAGTCGTAATTTTGGTCTTGCATTATTAAATGGATTATTAATATTGATTTTAACTTCTATTGTATTTATGTTTATGGGAACTTATTCTCTTCTTATAAAGATTTTTGCAAGTGCTGGGTTGTTTTTATTTTCTCTCTATATTGTTTATGATACTAATTCAATTCTACAAAGAGATTATTATGGAGACTTTATAACAGCTTCTTTGGACTATTATTTAGATATTATTAATATTTTTGTTAATATGATTAGTTTGGGAAATAATTAGGAAGAAAAACATAATAAACCTAAGATCTAAGAAAAAGCTTAAAGCTTTTATCACATATTATTTATAAAAATGAACTTTATAAATAATATCAACAATAGTGATAACAATAATATTTTTTTAAACTCTGAACGCTATATGGTATTAAAACTTCAAGTTACTTCTAATTATGATGTTAATAATTTTGATATTTTATATAATATGTATAAAAGTGCAGCAGATAGGCATAATGAACAAATGATTTCTAATCCCTTTCCTGATGCTGGATTTGACTTGTTCTCTCCTTTAGAGTTATTGTGTTTCCAAAATCAAAACAATAAAATGAATTTTAATGTTAAATGTCAAGCTACTATGTTTTGCGAATCTGGTAAGACTTATCCTACAGGATTTTATATGTATCCTCGTTCAAGTACTGGATCTAAATCGCCTTTACGATTAGCAAATAGTGTTGGTATTATTGACTCTGGTTATCGTGGCGACTTGATTAGCATTTTTGATTGTGTGCGTAAAGATTCGGATAATTGCGATTATATTATTGAGCAATATAGTAAGATGGTGCAAATTTGTGCACCTGGACTTGTGCCTATTTATGTTGAGATTGTTACTTCATTTGAGTCGGAAACTGTGCGAGGATCTGGTGGGTTTGGATCTACAAATGCTTTGCTATAATGCTTTGTTGGGAAGTACTAAGTTTTTAATTATAATTAAAATTGATTTATAATATTAAAAAAAATTGAAAACTTTTATTGCAATGAAATATATGACATAATCATCAGAACTTTCAAACAACAATGTCGTCACAACTAATTTCAGAAATTAACCAATTGTCTATTCCTCAAATTTGGAGAGTATTGAATCATGCAGGAAAGCCGACTTATGATAAACTTTTTAAGGGAAAATATACCGTTACCGATTTGACGGAGCCAGAATGTCAACGAATCGTCGATGGATTTTTGAAATCGCTGGATTCGCCGTTTGAAGAATTGAAATCAGATTATGATACTTGGACATTCGACGGACAATATTCAAACAAAATGTTGTTTTATCATGTCTGCATCGCCGAATGGAAGCTGGACTACATTGAAATACTGAACAGCTTGTATCGTATAATTAATAGTAAAGCCATTGAAGAATACATCAAGGATTGTGGTGGTAATAGCGGCGATGATATTTGCATTACATCAGAAGAAGAAGCGCGATCAAGAAGTATAGCGTTTAAGAGCATACTTCTTTGTTCGCCAGGCATATTCAATGCATATGGAGGTGCTGGATTCACGACGCACGGATTTTATAAAAGTTTCGATGGCAATATTTATGAGATGGAAATATGGATGGCCTCCGACTACCGTGGATGCTGCCGAGTCTATTCAGAATATTAGATTTGATTAAATAGAAAAAATAAAACAGAAAATATAATGTAGAATAATGTTTGTTGTAAGTATTTTGTTGTAAGTATATATTGTAAATATTTTATTATTATAAAAATAATATAAATAATTTTTTATTATTTTTATATTATTTTTATATTATAACTGACTTTGATGTTTAAAAAATTTAATATTAATGTTTTTATGCCCAAAAATAATTCATTATTTGTTGCAATAATTTCGATTTTTTTATTATTTTCTTTGGTTTTGTATGCTTATCCTTCTATTTTTCTTTTTTTATTTAATAATATTTTAGGAAACTTATTATTGGCTTTGAGTGTTATTGGACTAGGATTTTTTGATATCCGATGGGCTATTGGATTAGCTGCTATTTTTGTTATTTTATATCAAGCAACACATATAGCTGGTCATAAGTCTTCAAAGTCTTCGACTTTCGGTCGGTCTGAGACCTTAAAAGAAGGTTTCGATCAATGGTCAACTCAGTTAAAAGAAGATTTCATTAAATTTGAAGATACATTTAACCCAAACTATCAATTTGATATTAATATTATTCAAAAACAGGCTTCACCAGAAGAAGTTGAATATTTATTAATAAATAATAAATGGTTATGGTCTGAAGATGTTAAAGCTATGTACAAAGAAGCTATTATGCAAAGTTCAACCACAAGTATAGATCCTGGTATAGCTTTGGAAGTAGCTCAAACAATATACAATGAAACAGCTATCAAAGAATTGATGTCTTGGAATACAAAAGAAGGGTCATTTTTATTAACTGGGGTTACTATTGGACATACTGATGGTATGGCTGATAACTTAAATAATATTGTTCGGTGTGGTACAAGTACGGAAGGATCAAATGGTGATGGTAGTGCGGTTATGGAAAAAATTGTTAATACTGGTTATGATGGTATTAATGGTTCTGTTGTTCAAAATATTACACCTGTTTCTAATGCTGATATTCCGGGGTTGGTTGCAGGATTTAAGTTTTTGAAAAATGAATGCAATCCTTGTACTGCTTTAAATAATCCAGCTGATTATTCGTGTCCATTTTCGTTGAATATTGGTGATGGTGGTGGTGTTAGTGCTATTTGGAATAATTTATGGGGGTTAACATCTGATAGTAGTTCTTCGGCTGCTAATAAAAAAAAACAGTTCCCTTTATTAACTGAATTGAGAAATGAATTGAATAATGCTGGAGATATTTTAAATCCTATTATAAGGAGTTCTTCTAGTGCTACTGCTACTGCTACTAGTTCTTCTAGTTCTTCTAGTTCTTCTGGTTCTTCTGGTTCTTCTGGTTCTTCTGGTTCTTCTAGTACTAGTGCTAATACAACTGATACTACTGGTACTATTATTGATTCTGCTTCAACTATTGCAGGTAATGCCGCTACTAGTGCTGATGCTAGTACGGGCGCTACTAATATTTCTCTTAGTGATATGTTAAGTAATATAGAAAGTCCTTTTTTGAATTCTAATATGTAAACAAAAAAAATGTTAGTATCTGGTTTATTAACATTTTTTATAATTTGGACTTACCTGTTTGGTCTTGTTCTCTTGGTCTCTTGATCTTTTTCCTATTTTATTTTGCTTTTTCGCTACGCCTTTTCGTTACACTTTAAGCGTCGCAGCTTTCCTCGTCTTCTTCTGGAATACTGTTTTCCTTGTCCAAGATATCTTCGGCTTGAGTTCCCACACTGCATGAACGCATCAGAGCGAGTTGTCTTGGCGTCGTGTTTTTGCTCAACGGGGTGGCACTGCACATTCGGAGCGGACCGGCTGCTTCGTCGTCATCTTGCGTTTGTGATCCGAAATTCATTTGCGCATTTTGTCGCGGCATATGTGCATTTTGTCGGTGTGTTACGGCAGCTGGAACTTCGGATACATTGTAGGATCCTTGCTGTCCGTTGGATGTCGCTCGTGCGCCAGAGTACATTTGTTGGTAGACTGTTCCAAAGGTTCGGATCGTAATCACCATATCGTCATTCAGACCTTGAAATATTGGGTCTTCTTCAAGACTGTGGTCCTTCATATACGCATTCATTTCGGCTAAAAATTGCCGCATTCTGTTTTGCAGATCAGAACTCGTTTGCGTCTGCGGTTGATTTGCGTGTCTTCGGAATTGTCCATAGGATGATTCTACTACAACTGGAACAGAACTTTGTTTTACTTCGAACAGCAGTTCTTGTGTGCGCTGTCGGAAGATGTACTTGGTCAAGTCTTGCTCGCCTTGTTTTTCGCCGGCTTCGTTCTCGAGAAAGGGAACCCACATTGCCGTCGTCATCTCTTGATCGGCTTCAGTCGTGCCAGTAATCTTGATCTCGACATCGAACACATTCTTGGTCCTCAGATGGTAAGTTCGCTCCGCGTCGCTGGTTAGGTAGTCGATTTCTAGTACCGGCGACCATTGGTTGGTCTTGAAGTTGTAGATGTCCGCATCGGTTGCTTCGAAGCGAATGTCCTTTAGTGTTCTGAACAAAACGCTGTGCATCACTTCTCCGAAAACGAGGCCACCGCTTTCGATCTTGTCGATGAAGTAGTAGGATGCATTTTTCCTTGATGAAAGTGCTGCAAGTGTTGACGCGGAATGATCAAGACCAAATCCGATGAAGATGTTGGTATATGACGGATCAACGCACTCGGCCAATGTTACTTCGTTGTTGGTGCCAACAGTTGCTTGGCCGTCGGTGGTGAAGATGTGCGTGACGGCAAAATCTTGGTGCTCTGGATATTCAAGAAAATCGACGATCTGAGTCTTCGAGTAGTTGAGTGCAAGATGGAGGTTCGTTGCGTTTCGTGGGAGGATGGTGTCCACTTGGCCGAGGAGTTGGAGCAAGTTGTCCTTGGTTATGCGCTGAGGCTCGATAACTCTTGTGATCTTGTCGTCGAAGGCGTTTACTTGGACCCAGATCTCGACTTCTTCGCAGTCCGCTGCAAGACGGATGATGTTTTTTGTGGCGTGATTTGAATGTTGCATCTTGGTCTTTCCATCGCTGCAAAAACTTTCCATTGAACCTGACATATCGCTCATAAACACGAACAGCTGGCGCTGCTTTGTTATCGGCGCGTCGGCGATTTTGATGGTGAAAATTCCGAACTGGTATTCGGGATCTTCGAAAAGCGTGGGGATCTTTGCTTCGATCGTTACTGGAGGCGCTGGCTTTCTGATCTGAGGGATCACAACTTGATGTCGTAGGTGTTCAAAATGATGGTCGCCATACTGCCGAACATATCGGTGCGACTTTACGAATTCTTCTTCTTCTTCTTCTTCTGGTGTTTTTGCGGTTTTTTCTAAAGGGGGGCCAAGACTTCCGGCGGAGACGCAATCAGGTACATCTTCCGGATATGACGAGGCTGCGTATTGTCGAGTAAGAAGAGAACAATGGGTCTCTTTCTCTTCAACTTCGAACGCTTTTTCTACTTCTACTGTTTCTACTTCTACTACTTGCGTTTGTGCAAACGCTTTTGCAAACGCTTCTTTTGTTGCTAGCGCTGCTGCTATCACAGCAGCATTTGCTAACTCTAGCTCTGGCGTAAGCGCTGGCGCAAGAACTTGCGTAAGCACTGGCGTAGACGCTTGAAATTGAATATTCGTTTTCTCAATAACGGATTGAGCTTGCATTGGGACGGAGGTGTTTTGAACGGATTGCATTGTTTTGGATGTGCTATTCATTACTTATGAAAAAGCAAATCAATTTTTTTTTCATAAGTAATTGAAATCGATCTACTAAAAAAATTTTGTATGTGTTGTAATTTTTTTTGTTGTAGTTTCTATTTATTTAAATTAGTTTATGTAGAAAAATCCTTTAAATGCATTTCGGCAAATTCGCTTGCTTGGTAATATGATTTAAATTGTGTAGTATAATTGATTCTTGAATTCTTCAATGGTACTGTTACATAAATAGTAGTCTTATCTATTTTAATTTCAAAATAATCATAATCAGAATTTGGACTCTTGAATATAATATGATCAAGCTCATTCTTTTGTAGTGTCCATTGTCTTTCAGTGAATTCGTTTTCTAAAATGGAAAAACTTTTATTCTTGCATTTGGAATTTTCTATTGTGATCATATTATCTTGCAAGCTCATTGTTACTTCTTATATAATAATATAGCATATCTTTATATTATTATTTATTATAATTAATGTGTTCTATTCTCTCAAAAATATTATTTAGAAATAGTATAATATGTCATCAGAAACTACTCCTAAGACTAAAAAGCCTAGAGCACCAAAGGAAAAAGAAACTGTTGCACTTGTGCCTGTTTTAGAAGCTCCTGTTGTAAGTGAAGCACCTGTTGTAAGTGAAGCTCCTGTTCCTGCTCCTGTTCCTGCTCCCGTTGTTGAAAATGTTATGCCTTCAATTGCTGAAGCACAAGCTCGCATAATGGCTATTCCTATTACTGATGAAAATTCGGCATTAAATGTTATGGTTTCTTTTTTGAATATTGCTCAAAGACGAGGTGCTTTTTCGATTGATGAGGCTTCTAAAATTTGGGAGTGCATTAAGAAGTTTCAGAAATAATATGGATAATTTGGTTTTACATAAATAGGTTGACCTACTAAATATGGGTCATTAACATATAAATATTCATTTCTATTTCTAATTCCGTTTCTACTTCCGCTTCTACTTCCGCTTCTACTTCCGTATCCACCGTAAGACCCTATTCCTCCATGTCCTTCTATAATATTTGGATTCTGAATTATCATTCCTATTCCTAATGCAGCTATAATTAAAGCTAAAAAACACAAATTTGTTTTCATATGTTTCATCTTGTATAATAATTAGAAATAAGTATTTCGAATTATTTGGTTTTATACCGATTTAATATATCTTTTAATAAGTTTTTGAATAATATTTTAATTAATAAAATATTATTTTCGCTTTCGGCAGGGTTCGAACCTGCGACCTTTTGTTTAACAGACAAATAATCTAGCCACTGATTTACGAAAGCTTACCATAAATGGTGTGGGTTTTTATTAATGATGATTGTATTTATTCTGCTTGTCTGATCCAAAATACTTACCTTTTCGCTCCGCTTATCGCCTTTCGCTCTGCTTACTGCTCTTATCGCTCCGCTTACAACCTATTTACAATTAAAAAAAATAAAAAACAATTTCCATATTTACCAAAAATATGGACTAACTAACTGAATTTATTTAAAAAAACAGATAATTACCCAAGAATTATAGAATAACTAACTGAATTTATTTAAAAAGACAGTTAGTTATATTCAAAAAATTTAAGTTTGTTATGCTGTAATAAAGACTAAGGTATGCCATAATCAATAATGATATTGTTGGTCCGCCTTTATTATTGCTGTCTTTATAAAGAATGTGTGATTGTGTAAACACCTAATAAGGGGCTCGAACCCTTGACCACCAGCTTAAAAGGCTGGCACTCTACCAACTGAGTTAATCAGGTTTAATTTGTGTGTTGCGATTTTCCATTTTTGATTTTTTAATAAGAAAAATTTTGAAGGTGTAGCTGTTGGAAATTAGTTTGTATTTTTGAAGTAGATGATTTGATTTAGAGCTCTTTACGAGATTCGAACTCGTGTTTTAGGATTCAAAGTCCTAAGTGATTACCACTACACTAAAAGAGCATTATTTTGTACTAGTTCCTTTTGGTTTTATAATTCTAAGTTGAGTTGCTGTATGGAACAATTGATTGCTATTTTCGTTTGGTTTTATTTAGTAGAGTTGCTGTATGAAAATAAGTTGACCTCCTCCCTTTGCTTCGCTCTATGCTTAGCTCTATGCTTAGCTTAATGCGTTGCTCTATGCTTCGCTTAAACCCTCCATTTAATTTTAGTTTTGAGTTGCTGTGATGGAACACTTTATATTATTGCTAGTTCCAAATGCTTCGCTTAATGCTTAGCTTAATGCGTTGCTCTATGCTTCGCTTAACCCTCCATTTAATTTTAGTTTTGAGTTGCTGTGATGGAACACCTCTAGATGCTAGTTCCTTTTAAAAATGTTGCTTATTCCGTTTGGTTTTATAATTTTAAGTTGAGTTGCTGTATGGAATAAATGTTTTGTTTTATATTTTGTTTTATGCATCGAGAGGGGTTCGAACCCTCGCATCTTACGATAATGGGTCTTAAGTCCATCGCCTTAGACCACTCGGCCATCGATGCTGTTGTTTGTTTTGCTAGTATCAGTGGTTTCGATTTTTAATTAATGAAAGTTGAGTCGCTGTATGATACTTATCTCTCTCCATATTAACTACATTAGATCTCTCTAAGTTGTTTTAGATATATATTAAATGGTTTCTATTATATTAAATGTTTTACTATTATATTATTTTTATAGGGTTGATTATATTTCTTGTTCCCCAAATTAACTACACTAGATGGCTCTAAGTTGTTTTAGATATATTAAATGGTTTTTCTATTATATTATTAGTTTTATATGGTTGATTATATTATATTTCTTGTTCCCCAAATTAACTACACCAGATCTCTCTAAGTTGTTTTTTATATATTATTTCCTTGTTGATCTTCTTCTTTTGGTTTTTTTGGTTTTTCTTCTTCTAGTTTTTCTTGTTTTTCTTTTTTTGGTTTTTCTAGTTTTTCTTTTTCTTTTTCTTTTTCCTCCACCTTCTTCTACTGCTGCTGAAGCAAATGCTGATGCTTTTCCTGAGGAAAACACTGATGCATATGATTCTCCTGAAACATATTCTGATAAATCTTGAACATTTGGCAAAACTTCTCCATAGCCATCATCATCATCATCCATAGGATAATCAGCATCATCCCCATCACCATCAGTAGATAATGTAGCTACTAATATCTCAGGATTTAATAATCTATAAGCTTTTTTTTGAATTAAATGTTCTACATTAGTTATTAAACTAATTCCACAACTAGAAGCTCTTAATATAAATTTTCCTTCCATTTCTATACCTTCTGTAACTTTAATTTTTTTAGATCTATCCATACCACCATCATCACTTTGCTCATCTGATGGATATATAGGAATTCCTGCAACTTCTGAAAAAAAATATGTATTAATAAACCATAACATAAACTTATTTTGTTCTTCTGACCTAGGGTTTAATTTTATAACTGAAAGAAAAACATCAAAATCTTTTATAAATTTTTTAGGGTCGTCTGGACTTACAAAAAAAGGAGTTATATGTACATTATCACTTCCATATGAATTAACAAAATATATTTTACCAGATTTATCAATAATAATTGTAAAATAATGTATTATTATTTTAGGTTCAATATAATGCATAACTAATGGAAATATTACACAATCATAAAACTTATGTCCTAATTTTAAATCTAATAACCCAGGATGGTCGCCCATTTCTAACCCATGGTCGCCCATTCTTTCAAATTTATATATTCTTTGTGTACAACAGTTTAATAGTTTATTTTGTTCATACATTTTTTTTATTGATTCTTCTGTTATTAATGATGCAAATGTATCATCAATTAATTCATAATTAATTCCTTGAAATTGTTGTTTTAGTTCAATTTGTTTTAGTTCAATTTGTTTTAGTTCAATTTGTTTTAGTTCATTTCTGGATCTTTTTCTACTTATATTTCTTTCTTCATCACTGCAAATAATTATAAGCAATAATACTAATTGAAAATGTCTACAACTTGCTGTTGACAATATTATGCCTGCTCTTGTTTTTACTTGTGATTGTGATGGGTGCTGTATGTTACCCACGATTGTTCGTAAATTAGGATCAGTAATTAATAAAATTGGAAATTCTCCTCCTTCTTCTCCTCCTCTTCCTCTTTTTCCTGCTATTCCTTCTTCCATATTAATTTATATTACTATTATAATAAGATATTTATTATTCTTCAATTGGAATATTGAAATAACATAATTTGCAATAATATGATATTTCTTTATTATTATTTATAACATTTATTCGTTGTTCAACCTCTTTGTGTTTACATTCTACACAAATTTTATGATCTGTTTGTATCATTAAGTTTTCTATTTTATTTAAGTACTGCGTATTATGTTTATGACACTTAAAAAAATTATATTTTTCTTTCAAAACTTTATTCAATTCTAATAAGTTCTTCATTATTAATTCACTTTCTTTATTGCTTTTATCATTGCTTTTATCATCACTTTTAATTTCTCGTTTCATTCCTTAATAATTTAAATAATAATAAGTATTTAAATTGTTATAATTACATAAAAAAAATGCTCCAGATCGGACTTGAACCGACGACCCTCAGCTCATAAGACTGATGCTCTAACCAACTGAGCTACAGGAGCAATGTTCCGATACAGGGAATTGAACCCTGGTCAAAAGGATGAAAGCCTTTTATCTTAACCACTAGACGATATCGGATTTGTTTTGTTTGCTTTGTTTTGCTATCTTCTTTTTCTTTTATTAAAATGGTTTGCTGTATGAAGATATTGTTTTGTTTTGATTTTTTCTTCTCTTTTCTATTCTTCTCTTCTCTTTTTTTTTATTCTATTCTTCTTCTTCTATTCTTCTTGTCTATTCTTCTTGTCTATTCTTTTCTACCACCTATTGTTCTTTCTCTTTCTATTCTTCTTTGCATTGGATCTTAAACCCTCCCATTTTGTCTCTAAAATCTCCGCATCTGTCAATGGATTTTTTTGATTTTCGTAAGCCTCATCTTCGTACTCATTGTAGAAGAAGACATTCTCATAGTCTCCGTTTTGCTGGCGACTCTTGTAAATATAATACAAATACTTGGCATAGAACTTCAACGGTCCTTCGCGACGCACTTGAGTCACATGTGTGAGCTCGTGCTTCAAAATCGAAGGCAATGTTTTTTCTTTTGTTTGTGTAATAAACACGAACGGATACAGCACAAATCCTTCCAACTTGAAGAACTTGGTGAATGCTGCATCGAAAATATAATAAAATTTTAAATCTGGATATGCCAATGTTTCGCTTTTTCCCTTTGTCCCAGTATTAGATAGTGCCATTGCTTTAAGCTGTTTTGAATAGTATTGTTTGTGTATTTAAGCTTTTAAATAAAATTTACTTCAATTTTTTTTAAGATTTATTTTTTAGATTTATTTTTTAGATTTATTTATATTTAATTTGTGCATCATAATTCGGATGGCTAAATTGTTGATATTGATTTGCTTCTAATGCAGCAGGACTTTTTTCGCTTCTTACGGGTCGCTCTTCTAAAAACTGTTTTTGATTAAACATTATATAATCATTTTGATGTCTTGTATTAATTATACTAGGAGTTTCTAACTGTTTTGTTGGAGTCATTTTTACCTGAAATTGTTTTCTACAATTTTTATTTAAACATTGTCTAAATGTGCCTTCTGTTATTAATGGATATGTTTGATCGTGATTGCAATAAATACAATTATTAGATATTATGTTATCCTTTACTATTGATTTGTTAGGCATTGTTGTTGTAAAATGGAATGCATCATCAATTGGAGTATAATTCATATATTCTATTATATTTATTTATTTATTGTTTTTAATTTGTTTCTATTTGTATAATATATATATATATGAAATCCGTATTGTTTTTTTCTCTCGTAACATTTATTTTTACTATCAAAATTATATTTGTTATTTTTGCAATAATGGAACTATATTTAAGATATAAAAAGCAAGAAAAAACTGATTTATATATTTGGTCTCTATATTGGAAAAAGCGTTTGGAATTTATTTTTGTTGTTTCAATGGCTCTTTTATGTATTATTTTATTTAATCCTTTTAAAAAAGGACCATTGGTTGTTGATAGTCATGTTCGGTTATTATTATTTATTTATGGTATTATTGTATTAATAACATCTCAATGGGAAGATTTTTATAGTAACCTTCCACCGTGGTTCAAAAGATTTCAATTTATTGTTTAAAAAGTTTTTATTTTTTAATATTTTTAAATTAAAAAATTGATATTTTAATTTAAAAATATAATAACTATATCTTAATAATGGCTAATACAAATGTACCAGAGTCTTGGGAGGATTTAGTATTTGAAATGGATGATCAAGATTTAAATATTAAATCGGTTGGAGAGAAAGAGAAAGAAAATGAAGAGAAAGAGAAAGAGAATGAAGAGAAAGAAAATGAAAAAATACATTTGCAAGCCTTAGTCGAAGAGTCTGATAATGAGTTATCTAGACTTCTGTTCTCAGGAAAAGGTATGAATATTATAATTAATACACATGAAGTTATTACTAATAATGATTTTAATAATTATGTTGTAAATAATGCAAGTAATTATGAAACAAAAATGATTCAACCTAAAAAAATACCATCTGCTCATAGTATTGCCAACAATCTTAAACAACAAAAGAAGGCTGCGGATATTTTAAATGAAAAAGAAAAGGTAAAAATAATGACTAGCCGCTTGGCTGAAATATTTGGCGAAACTTCTGAAGATCCTTATGAAGTTGAATATGAGAAACTTTATTCAAAGTAAAAAATGTACTGCAATGTAAAAAATGTACTGCGTAAGAGATGTAAGTATTTCTAATTTCTATTGTTTTTTATTGTTTACCTTCTACTAGCGTTTATGTTTTTTGTTTTTTTATTGCTTACCTTCTACTTCTACTTCTGCTTGCGCTTGTACTTACCTTTGAGCTCCTACTTGCGTTTGTGCTTACCATTGCACTTCTGCTGCTGCTTGCGTTTGTGCTTCTGCTGCCGATTGTGGTGCTTTTGCGACCGCCGCATAACTGCGCGTGTCTCGCTGTGACATTGGGATCGTCCCGTCGATGACTCCGTCGATGTCTTGTTCTAGCTTTTCGAAAAATGGTTCACTGTATCGTTCTGCTGATGTCGTCGTCTTGATGTTTGACACATAGAACTTCAGAAGATCGGCCATTGTGTAGCCCAGATTGACCATCTTTGCAGTGAGCTGTTCCAAGCTGACTTTGAATGGATCTTCTTCGTCGTCGTCGTCGTCTTCTTCGTCGTTTTCTTCGTCGTCGTCGTTTTCTTCTCCTTCGTCATCTTCGTCGTCGTCTTCGTAGGTGGGCATCTCGATCAGTTGGTTGCGGCACATTGGGCAGTTTTCAGAATTCTCAAGAGCTTTGAAGATGCACGATGAGTGGAACGAGTGGCCGCATGTTGTTACCGTGACATTGACCATTTCGATTTCGTCGAAGCAGATGGCACACTCGGAGAATTCGAATCCGCAAGGTACGCAGAACAGTGGCTCAACAAGTGCTTTGCTTAGGTCCTTTTTTTCAGCTGGGTCTTCTTCGTCTGCTTCGCTTTCTTCGTCTTCATCTTCTTCGTCTTCATCTTCTTCGTCGTCGTCTTCTTCAGTTTCGTTGAAGAACTCAGCCATGTCTCTTTCTAAGCGAGCTATCTGGAGGTCTACCGCATTTATTGCCAATGCGTTTCTCTCTGGGTCGTTTCTTTCGCGAAGAACTTCAACTGTCCTTCTTGACAGCCTAAGATTTGTTACAATAAGATCGAATTCTGCTTGCCTTTCTAGAAGAGCTGCGTCTTCTTCGCTTGCTGTCGCTTCGCTTTCTGTCGCTTCGCTTTCTGTCGCTTCGCTTTCTCGAAAGAATTCTTCCGTGTTTCTTGCAAGTCTTTCCATTGCTCGGTCGCCTCTGGCAATTCTTTCCAAAGCGGTGGCTCTTTCTTCTTCGGTTTCTTCGACTTCGCCTTCTTCCAAAGCTTCGTCGGCTAGTAAAGCAGCTAGGTTGAATCCTGTTGGAGCTCTAGCTAGTGCATTTTCTTCGTTGTAGGGTTCCCAGTCGTCTTCTTCTTCGTCTTCTTCTTCGTCTTCTTCTTCGTCTTCTTCTTCTTCTGTTGGAACTCTAGCTAGTGCATATTCTTCGTCGTAGGTTGTTGTTGCCGTTTCCCAGTTGTCTTCTTCCAAGTCTTCGCCGTTGTCTTCGTCGTTGTCACTTGATGTTGATCTGTTTTTGTGCTGGATGTTTGAAAGCTGGGACCTCCACCACAAGTCGTAGGTTGTTGTTGCCGTTTCCCATTCTTCATCGTTGTCTTCTTCGTTGTCTTCTTCGTTGTCACTTGATGATGCCGTTTCCCAGTTTTCTTCGTCTTCGTCGTATTCGCGTTGTCGTTCACTAATTTGTACAGTATTTACAGTTTGTTCCAAGCAACCATTGCAGCCCATATGAGCTAATTGGTTCTCTTGGAATTGAGGAAAGCAGCCTGAGCATTGAATGTTCATTTTGGAGGACATTTTATATTGGGTTTGGATTGAGATCGGAAAACTTTTGAAGCGGTTGTTGTTTGTTGGTTGGTACCTTTTACTATTTGCAGAAAAGCATTTCAATTTTTTATATATGAGGCAGAAAATGGTGTTTACTAAAAAAAATGTGTTTAGTTAATATATATGGGAGAACCAAATTATAATGCTTCGTATACAGCACCAGGTACAGAATATGAAACTAATTTATTATTAACAAAAATCCGTGATAAAAAGATTCAAGAATTTTTAAATACACATGATAATGACTTTTATGAAAAAGAATTTTTCAAACAAAATGGACGAATACCACGTGATGATGAATTCGCATTATTTAAATGGACAGTTGCTAATAATGCTGTTACAGGTGGATCTAAGAGATCTAAGAGATCTAAGAGATCTAGGAGATCTAAGAGATCTAAGAGATCTAAGAGATCTAGGAGATCTAAGAGATCTAAGAGAACAAGAAAATAAACTATAATTAAATACTTATATATAAATGTTAATCACCTCTGCTGCAAAAAAGGAGTTTAAACTTTACATTACTTTAAATAAAAAAAATAAAATACATGAATCGAATTCAAGTAAGGTTTCAAATATTATAAAAAATATATATGATTATTTTGAAATCGAACTTAAAGAAAGTAATCATATAAATATTGTCAATTTGTTGAATAATAATAATAACATTATGACAAAAGAAATAATGTTATTATGGATATTGGAAGAAAAGGCTGAAATATATGTTGAAGATAATATCTAATTTTTAGAAAGGTTATAATTATAATATAAAAACTTTTATTGTAATTATATTATAATATGGATTTAATGGAATGTATTGGTGATGGAATAAATTGGTATTATACTGGTTTTATTTTATTTTATAAATGGGTTTCAAAAATAGTAATAGAATTAAATAAAAATAGTATAAAATTATTAATTGATTATGGTGGGGTTGATACTGAAAAACCTTTTTTGTAACTTTTTAAATTTGTAACTTTTTAAATTTGTAACTTTTTAAATTTGTAACTTGAAACCTCGGGTGGGATTTGAACCCACGACCTACTGCTCAGAAGGCAGTCGCTCTAATCCGCTGAGCTACAGAGGCATTAATATACTTATATATGTTGCTTTTAAGTATGTTATTTGTTAATATACTTAATTTTTTGATTGTAAATGATACTACCATTTAATAATGTGATAGTCGCAACAATTTTTATATATTTTTGTAATATTACTATCTGGAAATGATACTTTTAATGCATCAATCAGTTTTGTTGTATGTTGTTCGAATGTATTATACGATTTTGTTATGGATATAATATTTTTTGGGTGATTTTGTATCCAATCTTGATGACCATTATGTATTTCACAATTAGTATTTGTTAATTCTTTACACATAATGGTGAAATGGTATTCTGTTTCCCCTATTTTTGCACTTTCTATTATTTTATCGAAAATACTATCAAATGTTTTCATATAATATTCTTGTGTTACTCTTTCTAATTCTTCTTTGTGTAGACCTCTTAATTGGTTTTTGTATAATTTTGCACCAAGGTTATCACCAATAACAAATAAATTTATATAAGTTATAAGTAAGATAACCATAAGTGATTTCATATTATTTATAATAAATTTATAATATTATATTTATATTCAATTTTATTATAAATAAATATCTTGTATAATTGTCTTGTATAATTGTCTTGTATAATTGTCTGGTATAATTGTCTGGTATTAATAGAAGATTACAAGTTTTTCGATTAGAAATGGATATAGAAAATTATGTATTGAGAGAAAAGGAAGGATTAGTTTTTGTTTTTAAAAAGCAGAAGCGATGAGGCACAGATAAATATACTGTGTGATACAGTGCCGCGCCCCTTATACACTGTATTTGCGTCACATTCCGCACTCATATCTGCTGCCAAATTTCGATCCCATCATCGTGCGGCAAAATAGAGTGCAAATTGGACCTGGGTTGGGCGACCAGAAATGAGTGTTGTTTCGACAGTTGACTGATGTTTTAATACCATATATGCAGCCAAGATTTAACCGCTTTTTGAAACAGATGGAATCGCGCATTTTAAATAAAAAATAATATGTTTTGTAAAATATTAAATATACTATTAATATACTTATAAGTCTAATTAGTTATGGCACAAATAACTAAAACTATTCAGCAAAAATACAAAGAAGCAGAACTTATTAATGATGATGTATTTATTTTAATTTTAAATAATATTCGGGATTTGTCACCTATGTCTACACAAAATAAACAAGTGTTGAATCTTTTCAGTAATATTTATAAATTAAAAATAATGAATGTTTATATAGACACTATTATCAAAACTATTAATAATATTTCTACCATGTATTTTTCTGACATTTTTAATCGCAAATTAAATGTTATCATTATTGCATATAATAGTATATCTAATTGTAACAAGATTTTACATCATGATACCCTACTATCTTATTCAAATATAATTAAATATGATTCTATTATTGAATCACTTGCACAGTTGATTGATGAACAGCCTACTACTTTTGACCATTGAAATATAACCAATCATTTATATATAATTTTTCAATAAGTATTATATATAAAATATACTGTAAATCCCCACTGCATATATGAAGCCAGAAATGAGTGATGTTTCGAGAAGCTAGTCACAATAATATTCCAATGATTTTCTCTCTATTTCATTAAAAGAAATATAAAATTTGAGAGAAATTGTGAATGAAAAAAGCCTCCATCCCTTTGCCAACAAGGCTTAGAGATAGAGGCTTTTTTCACTTAATAGTTGGTTAGTTGAAGTTATTGAAGTCCATTGAATCGAATTAATATTTTATATTTATTTTTTATTTTTGATTTGATTTGATTTGATTTGATTTGATTTGATTTGATTTGAAAACTTACCTGATTCTTGACTCCAGACCTGCTGATACACCTTTGGATCGTTTACTCTTCGTCAGAGTCTTCGTCGGCCCAGCAGCATTTCGTGGCCTTGACACGCTCTCCGACTTGTGCCGCTCGTGGAACACTTGGTGCGTCGTCCCAAGCACACAGACTTACGATCGCTTTGTTGCCCCATCCTGGCAAAGGAAACGCGTCCTCTTTGTAAGTTTCGACATTTCGAAGCTCTCCGATGCGTCGGCAATGCACACCAGATTGTGCAACTTCTCTGCATCCGGCTCTCAAATCGTCTTCATCGATCTCGCATTCGTATGCTTTCGTGTGCTGTGGCGTGCGCGTGAAGGCGAGTTTCAGAGACTGATTGTATACTGGAGTCGCCGGTACAGTGGCGCAAACGGACGCGAAGCTCATTTTTCCGGCGGCGGACTTTCCGGATGGCGTGGAGACAGATGCTGATGCTGATGCTGATTGAAGCGCTGGGAATTCTTCTTTTACGACGGTTTTAGATGAGGTTTTAATAATCTTCTTCTGCTTCGGATCGTCGTCGTCGTCAGAATCTGACCAAGCTAGCGAAGCAAATGCTCCACCCTTTGACTTCGCCGGCGCTTTCTTCTCCTCTTCGGCGCGCTTTTTCTCGGCAATTTTGCGTGCAGTGTACGCGTCGGCACGATCTTCTTCACGGCGGCTTTTGGCAAAGAGACGCTCGCGTTCCTTCACTTCGGGGCAGAACTTGACGGTGTGTCCCGGCGTGAAGCAGTATCGGCACTCTTGTTTCAACAAAGTCGGACAGATCACATTTCCTGCTTGGTCTTTGACACGATGAGAAGTGTAAACACTCCTATCTAATCCCGCGTCTTTGCAGACCTTGCATTCCATGACCTGTTGTTGTTGTTGTCCTCTGTTGCGATTGAATTGACTTGACATTTTCGGATTTTGCTTTGGCTTGGTTTTGTTTGATGATGTGCTGTTATACTATTTGCAAAATTAGTTTTCAATTTTTTTATAGTTATACTGTATTTTGCATTTACTAAAAAAAGTTTTTCAAATTTTACATTGAGTCCAGAAAAAAATTGAACTCTTTTTTCTTTAAATCATATAATTTAATACCAAAACAATTCAAAAGCTTAAAGCTACGCGAAAAAGCTACACGAAAAGCTTAAGAAAAAGCTTTAAAGAAAAGAAATCAATAATCAATATGGATTCTACCACCAAAAAGTATGATTGGTTCGTCGGAAAATCTGGAATTGATAGAAAAGATTACCAGCTTTATGGTGTCAAATGGTGTGTGTATAATGAAACTCATAGAGATCCTGAAATGCCTATCCGCGGTGGATTAATTGCCGACGAAATGGGGCTCGGAAAGACCATCATGATGATCGCCACTTTCATCGCCAATTTTGTACCTCGCACTCTGATTGTATTACCCAACATCCTCCTCGAGCAATGGCAGTCCGAAATTTTCAGAACTACCGGACACCGTGCCATCATATACCACGGCAAAAATAAAAAATACATTTCCGTTGAAAAACTTCGTGCTTCGTGCATCGTCTTGACTACTTACAGTACCATTGCTGTTAAAAAAACAAAAAAAACGGATTCTGATGCCGATGCCGCAAGTCTTATACATCAAATCGATTGGGATCGCGTCGTCTTTGATGAGGCACACCATTTGCGTAACAACAATAGCCGGTTCAATGGCTGCAAAATGCTCAGAGCAAAAATCCGGTGGGTAATTTCCGGCACACCTATACAAAACAAACGCCGCGATTTCTTCAACTTGTGCAGTGCGTTGAATATGCCGGCTACATATTACTCTGAGCTAGACAATCTCCCCCACTTGCTCAAAAATTTCGTTCTCAAACGATCCAAAAAACAGGTCGGCATTTCTCTCCCATCTCTAAATATTGATAGTGAAATTGTCTTATGGAAATCAGATAACGAGAGAAAAGTAGCATCCGATATCCACTTGGCTCTCAAGCTCGCTTCAAAGAAGTTGAAGTTCTTTATGCACGCCAGACAATCTTGTATTCTGCCGTCACTTTTGAAAACTAATATTCAGAAATTGATTGAACAAAATGTTGTGTCTATGTCCGGTACTGATGATGCCCTCTGCTGCAGCAGCAAATTGGACAGTGTTATTCAAACGATTCTCTTCAGGAAAGGGAATGGGAACGGCAAGCTCGTGTTTTGTCATTTCCGTGGAGAAATTGATTCCATTGTTGCTCGGCTTAAATCTGGTGGAATTGATAACATTTGTACCTTCGACGGCCGTGTCAGTCAATCCGAACGCTTCAACCGAATTCGCTCCAATTATGAGGTCATTGTTCTTCAAATTCAAACCGGATGTGAAGGCCTCAATCTACAGAAAAATTTCAGCGAAATATATTTCGTTAGTCCGCATTGGAATCCCGCCATCGAAGATCAAGCCGTTGCACGCTGTCATCGCATCGGTCAAATCAAACCCGTCAATGTTTTCAGATTCTACATGGAAAGTTTTGATTCTACTATCGACGACACTTCGTCTTCTACTCTTCTAACTTTAGATAACTATATCTCTCTTGTTCAAGAAGACAAGAGAGAAATATCCAGTGAAATTTTCCCTTCTAAATAGAAATTGAAATCGAAATGTCCCTATTGTATGGCCAATTTTTTGGCTTATATACATTTTTTTATAATAATATAATGTATAATGTCATTGGAAAAAGCTGCTCAAGAGTTAGGTCTTGTTGAAGATTTAATGAAACAATTAGACACTACAGAACAATCACCTGAGGATAAAGAGCGTAATATTAAAAATTTAGAACAAGTTCTTGAATTAATTAAAAGTATACAAGCAATGTGCGATAAACAATTAAAGTCGGTTGGGAAAGGCCGCGGATCTAGACGATCTAAAAGATCTAGAAGATCCAGAAAATCCAGATCTAGAAGGTCCAGATCCAGAAGATAAACTGTATACTCTATTATTCTATTTAATATAATAGAGGATACCTATTTTTTCATTCAAATATACAAATAGAATTTTTGATATTGAGAGAAACATTGACCCCAGCATACTATACGCCACTTTACCGTGAAACCAGAAACCAGTGGTGTTTCGAGAAATGACTGATGATTTTATTACCATATATGCTCTGCAAAATAAAAAAAAATATGTTAGTATCTTTTTTTACAATATATATAACAATTTGACTTACCTCTTTGCTCTTGCTCCTCTCTGCAGATTGTCGCTCCGCTTCGCTCTGCCGCTTCGCTCTGCCGCTTCGCTCTGCCGCTTCGCTCTGCCGCTTCGCTTGTTCCTGTTTACAGTTTTTATTTTTTGATTTTGATTTTGTTACCTTTTTGCACTCCGTGTTTACTCTTCGTCGTCGGATTCCTCCTCTTCCTCTGAGTCCTCTTCGAACTCATCGATCGTCTTCGTTTCGTCGTTCCAGCGGCCAAATAGCTCTTGGGTCTTTGCGTGGTAGATCAGACCTTCTGATGATCTCAAGTAAGTCGTACCCTCAAACACAAACTTCTTCACTGACACGGTGGCAGCAGCTGGGGCTTCCTCTTCGTCTGAGTCTGACTCGGACTCCAATTCTTGGTCTTGCATTTGCACAGCTTGTTTCACTTCAACTTTCACCACAGACTTCGTCTCCTTTACTGGCTTGGTCGTTTCCTTGGTCGCCTTGGCCGCTTGTTTCGCTGCCAATTCGTCCGACGCCTTCTGCAGCCGTGCTTCCTTCTGTTGAAGTTTCAGTTGTTCTGCTTCGGCTTTCGCGGCCAATTCGTCTGACGCTTTCTGCAGCCGTGCTTGCTTCTCTGCTTCCTTCTGTTGAAGTTTCAACTGTTCGGCTTCTTCTTTCGCGGCGGCTTTCGCGGCTTCTTTTGCCATTTTTGCTTGCACTTTCTCGGCTTCTTTCTCGGACGCTTTTGACTCTTTATCCTGCTGTTTCATTTGCTCCCTTTCAGCGTTCTTCGCGGCCTTGTCTTCTTCTACCTTCTTTGTCTTCTTCTCCTTCTTCTCCTTCACTGGCACTTCTTCTTCGACTTGCACCACAGCTTTCTTCGTCTTCTTCTCTTTCTTCTCTTTCTTCGGTTTCACTTCTTCTGCTGATGACCCCGAAGAGACTGATGACATATCGTCTTGGGCTACTTCCACTTGTCTCGCGGATCTCGGGGACGCGGCCTGAGCATTCTGCATTAGCGTCGCAAACAAATCCTCAGTTGTGTCGATCTCTACCTCTTTTACCTTTTTCATCGGTCTGCCGCGTTTCTTCTTCTCGGAACTCTCTGACTCTTCTCCGTCGGAACCCTTCTTCGATGGACGACCTCGCTTCTGCTCTGGCGCCGAGAAATGTGACGCTGAAATTTCCACTCCATACTTCTGCGCCTCCACTTCTACGCATTCTTGGGTCAGGTTCAGTTTCTTCATCACTTTCGTGTAGTGAACCGGGGCCTTGCCCTTGGGATCTCGGTACTCCGCGCCGCTACTGAACCGCGCAAAGATCGTACCAAAGTCCGGCTCGCCGGAGGAGTTCTTTGACGCTTGTTTTAAGCAACTTTTGCAGTACGACTCTTCCGTTTTTGGCGACGACATACATTGCGTGTACAGCCCGTGATTTTGTCTCACTGCCTGGCAGCACTGTTTGTTGATCTCACCTGAAAACGGCAGTGGCATTGATGGACCCGTCACTTTCTCTACGACTACTTTCTCTACTACTACTTTCACCGCTTTTTCTTTCTTTTCACTTTTTCTCGCTGCTACATTCAACAGCCCCAGTTCGCGGACTGCTTCGTCGCCGTCGAAACCGTATTTCAACGCACACTGACGCACTGCTTGCACAGACACTTCGCACGCGAATGAGCTCATTGCTTTCTCCAGCGTTGACGACATTGCGAACTCACTTTGAAC